>Ga0209193_1000090_pt1 | contig 63814 bp, 59 predicted proteins | sample COGITO_mtgs_1003_FD_185515 | JGI IMG/M metagenome (GOLD analysis project Ga0209193, IMG submission 185515) | Pelagic marine microbial communities from North Sea - COGITO_mtgs_100330 (SPAdes) (version 2) | ecosystem: Environmental > Aquatic > Marine > Epipelagic ...
GTGGGATCACCATTTTTAGCAGCTTTTTCAACCAATGGACCACCAGGATACCCAAGGCCTAAAAGTTTCGCTGTTTTATCAAATGCTTCTCCTGGCGCATCATCAATCGTTCCTCCAATTCTATTGAATTCTGTCTCAGACAAAACGGCTAGAAACTGACAATGGCCTCCACTTACTAACAGCATCAGATATGGATAGGAAATTGTGTCAGTCATTCGTGGAGTTAAAGCATGTCCAACTAAATGATTTATACCAATTAAAGGTTTGTTCATACCAGCAGCCAAACCTTTTGCACACATCACTCCACTTACGACACCACCAATTAATCCTGGCCCAGATGTTACAGCGATAACGTCAACATGCTCTAACTTTATATTTGATTGAACAAGTGCTTTTTCGACAGCTATGTCTAACTGTTCGGCGTGTGCACGAGCTGCAATTTCTGGAACAACTCCGCCATATGCTTCGTGGAGAATTTCTTGACCAACAACTACAGATGATAAAACAAGAGCTTTTCCATTAATACGTTGAACCACAGCTGCGGCAGTATCATCACAGCTACTCTCTATACCAAGGATTGTTATAATATCAGTCATTGTATTTAATTAGCCTACATGGTTGTTTAAACCAAATAGCACTGGAATTCATGGCAAGCAATGACTGAGAATAAACCTCTATTACTTATTACAAGACCGCAAAAGCAGTCTGAGCAATTATTGGATGATTTAATTAAACGTCTTGGAAGAGTGCCAAGATTCATTATAAGCCCAATGATACATATAAAGGAATTAAAGGCTAGTTTGCCCAAAAAATTAATTAATCCATTTATATTTACCTCACAAAATGCTGTTAATATCTTGTCAAAGACGACTTCCCAAAGAGGTGATGTACATTGTGTTGGACACAAAGTTGCTAATTTAGCGAAATTGAATGGATTTGATGTAATATCTATTTCTGAAACAATTGAAAAAATGATTGAATCTGGATTGCCTGAAAAGTGTACTTATTTAAGAGGTGAGCAAGTTACCACTGATATTTCTTCTATCTCTTCCGCAAATATAGATGAATATATTTTATATGCCCAAGTTTTGTTAGAAATAACAAACGAAACAAAATCTGAAATTATTAAAGGATGTATTATACCAGTTTATTCAGAAAATATGGCTAATCATTTAGTAAATTGCATCAGTAGTCAAAATGATCATATCATTGTAGTTTGTATAAGTAATAAAGTTAGTAAACCTTTTGAACAATGTGGATTCAAAAATATTATCGTATCACCTAAACCTAGTAGTGATGCTATGATAAGTGCATTAGCAATAAGATTATAAATCTGTGACTAAATATTAAGGATCTTTAAAATGGCAAAGAAGCCAACACCAAAAAATAATCAAGAGCCCGATATTGAAGATCAGAAAGATATTGAAGCTTTAAATCATAAAACAATAGAAAAACATAAAGTGAAAAAAAATAACGGTTTAAAATATTTTATTATGATAATTTTTTTACTACTATGTGGTGGTATAATCACGCTTTTATTTAGCACTAAGATTTCTTCAATTTTGCCCAATGGGATGGCACCTGTTGCTAGGTTTCTTTCGCCAAGTGAAGCATTAGCAATAGAAAAGATTCAAATTTATAAATTAGAAACCGATCAACGGTTAAATAAAATAGAAAATATAGAGCATCCAAATGTTGAATTGAAAATTGAGGAATTAAGAGATGAAATACGTAATGACATTTCAATAATTTCAAAAGAACTATCTGTAATTAATGATTTAAAAATTACTGAAAGTTTAGATGGTTTAGAAAAAAAGATATCAAATATATTAATTCAAGTTGATGATTTGATATCTAATTCTTCAAAGGTTGTATCAAATAATAATGGGTCTATTGATAAAAATTATGATTTAATACTTAAAAAAATGAGATCTGAAGTGGCTATTTTATCAAGTAACCAAGAAAAGATAACTCAGCGTTTTAATAAAATTAAAAATACAAATTTAACACCAGCTGAGAATAATTCAAAACATTTGAATTATTCTGATGATATAAAAGAAGTGCTAGAGATTGGCGGACCTTACATAAAGGTTTTAGAAAAAATATCAAAAAAAGGAATTGATATTCCAAAAGCACTCATTGCAAATTCTGAGGGCGTGGTCACGATTAATTATTTGAAAACTAGTTTCCCTGCAGCTGCTCATGCAAGCCTTAAGCAGTCTATAAAACAAGATGTGGAGCCTGGAATGGGAGGAAAACTTTTAGGTTTTTTAAAGTCTCAAGTTACCGTTAGATCTTTAGATGCTCAAAAAGGTAATTCAGTGAATGCAGTCCTTTCTCGTATGCAGGTTGCACTAAACAATGATGATTTATCAGAGGTTATAGACCAAGCATCTTTGCTTGATGAGCCAGCCAAGTCCGGGATTAAAGACTGGCTAACACTAGCAGTTAATAGGCAAACTGTTGTAGATGCCTTTTCTAAACTTTTGGAAAATTAAGGTACTATTATGATCTGGTCTTTAATCAAAATAATATTTTTTATAACAATTATAGCCTTGGTTACATTAGTAACTGGAGTAATTATTGATGCTGGTGGTGTAATAACAATGCAATTTGCATCCTATGAAATATCTTTAACACCTATTCAAGGTATTATTGGTATTATTTTGTGCATGTCTTCTTTATTAGCTACAAAATGGTTTTTTGGGATATTTGTTGCAATATTTAAATTTTTTAATGGTGATGAAACCGCTATAACGCGATACTTTCATAAAAATAAAGAAGAACGAGGATACAAAGCGCTTGCGGATAGTATGGTTTCTATGGCTGCGGGAGAAGGCAAAGACGCAATTAATAATGCAAACCGTGCAGAGAGGTTATTACAGCGCCCTCAGTTGACAAACCTTGTTAGCGCCCAAGCTGCAGAAAAGTTTGGAGATAATAAAAGAGCTCTTAAATATTATAAGCGCCTCCTTAAAAACGATCAAACAAGATTTGTTGGGTTACAAGGTCTTTTAAAGCAAAAACTTTTAGAAGGTGATAATGAAACCGCATTATTGTTGGCTGAAAAAGCATTTTCAATACGCCCAAATCATGATCAGACATTGAATGTTTTATTTGATTTACAAACAGAAAAACAAGATTGGAAGGGTGCTCAGAAAACTATAAAAGCTAATGTACGTGCTGGGAAGCTTCCCAAAGATATTGGCCTTCGCCGAGAGGCTATTTTATTGCTTGCTGATGCAAAAGCAATGCTTGAAGCTGGAGAAATAGATACAGGCAAAGCGGCTGCGATTGCAGCAAACAAGTCCTCACCTGATTTGATACCTGCAGCAATTTTGGCTGCAGAAATGCACATGCTAGACAATAATAAGCGCGCTTCTACTAAAATTTTAAAAAAAACTTGGGGTTTAAACCCACACCCAGATTTGGCGACAGCATTCGCAGAAATTAATTTAAAAGAAACAAGTGGTGAGAGACGTAAACGCTTCAGTTCTTTTGTTAAATTAAAAAGTGAACATTATGAAACAAAATTACTTCTGGCAGAATTAGCTATCGGGGATGAAGATTTTCCAGCTGCGAGGCGAGCAATAAAGGATTTAACATCTACTAATCCTACAGTGAGATCACTTGCTTTAATGGCTGCAATAGAAAAAGGTGAAGGAGCGGATGAAAAAACAGTTAGAGCTTGGTTGAATAAAGCCATAACTGCATCGCGAGGTCCGCAATGGATATGTGAAAAATGCTCGAACATTCATTTATCTTGGCAGCCTAGATGTGAAAATTGTGAAACATTTGATAGCTTATCATGGAAAGCTCCGCCTAATGATTCTAAAAAAATAACTAATGAAAAGTTAGATTTTACCGCAGGTATTTTAACTGGCGCGGAAAATTCTTTGCCTTCTGTGTCTGATATTGATGATGCTGAAGTTGTTAATGACTAAATTTCTTTTTTTGCAGCTCGTATTTCACGCTCTAATGAATTTAAAAAATTAGATCTATCTGTTTTTGAAAATGGTTTACCAGATCCTTGTAAAAATGGATTAGCACCACGTAAATCAGCCATAAGATCTCTTGTTGCAAGCTGATTACCAATATTAGACGGTGTAAACATATCACCATTATGGCGAATAGTCCGTGCACCAGCGGCCACTGTTTTTGCTGCTAAAGGGATATCACCAGTTATTACTAAATCACCTTTACGAGCTCGGTCCGCAATCCACATATCTGCAATATCTGGACCATCTGGTACAATGATATTTTCAACCAATGGGTGAAGATTTGGGCGCAAGCCTCCATTGGATACAATGAAAACTTTTACATCATGGCGTTCAGCGACTCTAACAGTTTCGTCTTTAACTGGACATGCATCTGCATCAATGTAAATATTTGTCATTAATCTATAACATTTAAAATGGTTGCATGATGTTCAATGTGTTCTCTCATAAAGCTCATTACAAAAAAGTAACTATGATCATACCCATTTGAAATTCTAAATTGTCCGTCTTGCCCTCGTGTGTTCATCGCATTCTTTAGTGATAATGGTTGTAACAAATCTAAAAAATTATCTGCATTGCCTTGATCAATAAGAACATTTGAATGAAAGCCTACCTTTTGCATTAAAATTGTAGAGTCATGTTTTTCCCAAGTAGTAGTATCTTCACCAAGGTATTCCTTGAACTGTTTTTGACCCCATTCAGATTTTGTTGGATTTCCAATAGGTGCAAATGCAGAAACTGATTGGTATTGATCTGGCAAAGTCATTGCCATTGTTAATGCGCCATGACCTCCCATTGAGTGACCAGTTATGCCTTGAGCATTTTTTAATAAGGGAAAATTTTCAAATATAAGCTTTGGTAATTCAATGGTTATGTAGTCCCACATCTGAAAATTTTCAGACCATTTATCAGTTGTGGCATTTACATAAAAACCTGCACCTTGCCCTAAATCATAATCATCATGATTTGGTACATTCTCTCCTCGAGGTGAAGTATCAGGAAAAATTAAGGCAATTCCATTTTCTGCTGCCCAACCCTGTGCAGCAGCCTTAACCATTGCATTTTCATGAGTACAAGTAAGCCCTGAGAGATACCATAAGACCGGAACTTTATTCACTTTCGCTTGTGGTGGGAGATATACTGCAAAAGTCATATCACATTTGCATGATACTGAATAATGCTTGAATACACCTTGTGTGCCTCCGAAACAAAAATTTTCTGATAGAGTTTCCATGTAAAGCTTCACCTTTTGCGAGAATTAAAATTCAACCACAGCACGAATTGATTTACCTTCGTGCATTAAATCAAAACCTTTATTTATGTCTTCTAACTTCAGTTTGTGCGTAATCATAGAATCTATTTCTATCTTGCCATCCATATACCAATCTACAATTTTTGGAACATCAGTCCTGCCGCTTGCACCTCCAAAAGCTGTTCCACGCCACACACGGCCAGTAACTAACTGAAATGGCCGCGTAGAGATTTCTGCTCCAGCAGCAGCTACTCCAATAATTATACTTTCACCCCAACCTTTATGAGCGGCCTCTAAAGCAGTTCGCATGACACCAGTATTTCCAGTTGCATCAAATGTATAATCAGCACCACCGTTAGTAAGCTCAACTAGGTGTGCAACAAGATCACCTTTTACATCATTTGGATTTACAAAGTCAGTCATTCCAAATTCTTTGGCCAAATCTTCTTTGCTATTGTTTAAATCAACTCCAACGATTTGATCTGCACCAGCTAAACGTAAACCTTGCACAACATTGAGGCCAATTCCACCTAATCCAAATACAATTGCAGTTGATCCAATTTCGACTTTGGCTGTGTTTATAACTGCACCAATGCCAGTTGTTACGCCACACCCAATATAACAAATCTTGTCAAATGGAGCATCTTTTCGAACTTTAGCCAATGCAATTTCAGGCATTACTGTATGGTTAGAAAAAGTAGAGCAACCCATATAATGGAGAATTGGTGTGCCATCCATCATGGAAAACCGTGATGTTCCATCAGGCATTACACCAGCACCTTGGGTGCTTCGAATTTTTTGACATAAATTTGTTTTTGGATTCAAGCAATATTCGCATTCACGGCATTCAGGAGTATATAATGGTATAACATGATCACCTAATTCAAGGCTTGTAACACCTTCACCAATTTCAATTACAACTCCAGCACCCTCGTGGCCTAAAATAGCTGGAAATGCACCTTCTGGATCATCCCCTGAGCGGGTAAATTCATCTGTATGGCAAATACCTGTTGCTTTAATTTCAATTAAAACCTCACCAGATTTTGGGCCTTCTAAATTTACATCCATAACTTTAAGAGGCTGCCCTGCTGCTAATGCAACTGCTGCGCGTGTAATCATGGTAATCTCCTTAGTTTTAAAATATTTATTTAGATAAACAGATTGGCAAATATATTTGCTATAATAGCCTATCAATAAAAAACAAATTAACAAATACTATTATTTTAGGCCTATTAATTCTCTGATTTTTTTATCACGTAATGAAACGGTTTGACCCAACCAACCGTCTGACTCAGAAGTAGTCATCCAAGCTAATGCCATTGCTGGCCAATGCGCATCGATATGTTCTTCCCAGGAAAGTTCACTCACACTATTTATGCCTGATTTAGCTATAATTTTTTGCATATCAGTAGCAACTGTGCCAGGAGATAATGTTAAAGCCCTTATGCCATTTTTAACTTCTTCCTTGTGAAGGCAAGAAGTTAAATGATGAACAGCAGCCTTTGAAGAACAATAATGAGACCAACCTTCTAAGGGGGTTTTTGCAGCTCCTGAACCTACATTTAATATGGTGCCACCATTATTAGATTTCATAAATGGCAAAGCATATCTAATGCCATAATAGAGGCCTTTTAAATTTGTATCGATCAATTGCCCCCATGCCACTGGGTCAGAGTGTTCAATACGTTGTATTGGGTCAATGATACCTGCATTATTTATCAATACATCTATTGTTCCAAAAACTTTTGATGATTTCACCATTAGATTATTTACTTGGGTTGGGTCGGCTACATTGCATTCAATGGCTAATGCATTTTTACCAAGTTTATCTGCTATCTCCGCAATTTTACTTTTTGAGCGTGCAGCTAAAACAACATTTGCATTTAAGTTTGAAAAATAGTTGGCAGATGCTTCACCAATACCACGTGAAGCACCTGTAATTATGATAGTCTTATTTGTGAAATCTAGCATATTATAATATTTATTCTTTCAAGATAAATCACATTTTTGGGAAGTAATCCTCGCAACTTCCTTCACGATATACATCTGCAGTACAACAATGGAGACCGCCACCAAATGCATAGGCATCTCTTAATTCTACTTCTACAACTTCCATGCCAAGCTTATCCATTTGCTCTGCCTGATAAACTTCTGACTTTTCAACACAAACAGTTTTTGGATCTAAAACTAAAACATTCATTGATAGCCAAGTAGAAGAATAACACAAAGGTGGTGGAGCATTATGTGCTGGTTGGGCCGAATCTACGATGTCCCAACCATTATCATTAAACATCCTACGCTGCGCTTCAGGAAGCCGGCGCTGTGGATTGTTTAATATTAATCCTGGGCGCAATGGTGTAAAAGTTGCATCAATATGAATTGGATAAGGGTCTCCTGGAAAATTAACAGAATGAACGCGATGTTCAGGAAAATGACGACGTAGCCATTCAATGCCCTTCTCATTAGTTGTAAATCCATGTTGTACAACTAAATCTCTACCAAATCTTAAAACATCAGCTGCATCAAAAAGTGGCTCTTCTTCAGTTGTTACGAAAAATTTTTCTTCAGCCCATTTCAAGCGTTGCTCATTGCCAATTTTATCTGATAAATAATCAGGATGATAATCAGCATCAGTCAAGCGCGGTTTTGGTGCTGATTCATGGCGAAATTTTGGATCTTCGTTAAAGTATTCTTGCATTAAGGGTCGGTAATTTAAATATTCAAACCAACGACATCTATATGACATTGTTGCTTCCAATATTTCAGAGCCAACCGTTAGTAAAACATCTCGGGGCGGCATACATCCAAATTGACTTTCTGTTTTGAAATCAGGTGTTATCGCTGGCTCGCTATGATCAATTGATGTTGGTCGGTCAACTTTAATTCCACGATCTTTTAATTGATTAGCAAAGTTATCTAGGAGTTCATTTGCACGATCAATTGTTTCTTGTGGGCGACGCCCCCATTGCCCTCGCATATCGCTATCTTCTGGTACCTTTGCATCCAATGCAGGCTCTTCAGGAGGAATATGACAATCGTCAGCTCTGCCAACTATTACATGTTTTAATGGATCCCATTCATTCCAGCTATTAACAATTGTTTTTTCGGGTGACCAAGACATTTTTCTCTCCAAATTTATCGTTTTGACAGAACGTCATCTAAGACATTTTTGCAACTAAATTATGAATAATAATAGATTAAATTGATCATTTTAGCTACTTTGATGGTTGTTCATTTGGCCCATAGGTTTAAAGTTATAAAAAAATAGGAATAAATATGAAAAATAGCTTATCAGATTCTGCTCAACAATTATTAGACATAGCAAAACTTGCAGGTGCACAATCTGCAGACGTCTTGATAGTAGACGGAACGTCAGTATCAATAGACGTTCGTGAAGGTGAATTAGAGCATGCTGAAAGCGCAGAAGGTGTTGATATTGGCCTTCGTGTTATCCAAGGCGATCGTCAAGCATCGGTATCGATTTCTGATTTAAGCAAAAGTGCAATGGAACAAATGGCAGAGCGCTGTATTGCAATGGCAAACGAAGCTCCTCGAGACCCGTATTGTGGATTAGCTACATCTCAAGAATTTGCTACTGACTGGGATGTGGATCAATTAGAGTTATATGATTCCTCTCCTAAACCATCTGCTGAATACCTTAAGGAGATGGCTGTAAGAGCAGAGGTATCAGCTTTATCCATTAAAGGTGTTTCTAAAGCCCAAGGAGCGTCATCTGCATTAAGTGATATGACAATTCATTTAGCAACAAGTAATGGGTTTTCAGGAGGATATAGGCGTACATCACATTCTATTTCTTGTGTTGCTATATCAGGTGAAGGATTAAGTATGGAGCGTGATTGGTGTGGAGAATCCCATAGTCATTATGCCTCTGTCCCAAGTCCCGAAGAGATAGGCTATTTGGCGGGTGAAAGGGCTGTTGCGCGCGCTGGGGCTGTAAGGCCACCTACTGGATTTTTTCCAGTTTTATTTGATGAACGTATTTCATCAAGTTTAGTTGGTCATTTAGTTGCTGCAATAAATGGGGCATCTATTGTAAGAGGATCGAGCTGGTTAAAGAACTATCTTGGAGAACAAATATTACCCTCAAACGTATCGCTCTTTGAGGATCCATCTAGAAAATCTATGGCAGGTTCTAAACCTTTTGATGCTGAAGGATTATTAGCAAAGCCACGCCATGTAATAAAAAATGGAATTCTAGAGGGTTGGACGCTAGATCTTAGTACTGCAAGACAATTAGAGATGAAAAGCACTGCTAATGCATCACGTGGTGTAGGATCTGCACCATCACCAAGTAGTGGTAATTTGCAACTTTCAGAAGGTATGGAAACGAAAGAAGATTTAATTGCAAAGATGGGAACAGGATTAATTGTTACTTCTATGATTGGTTCTACAATAAATCCCAATACTGGGGATTATTCTCGCGGAGCTTCAGGTTTTTGGGTAGAAAATGGTCAGATAATTGGTCCAGTAAATGAATGCACAATTGCTGGTAATTTATTAGACATGTTGAAAAATATAGTACCAGCAAATGATGCAAGAAAAAATCTTTCACGAGTTGTTCCTAGCCTATTAATTGATGGGCTAACAATTGCTGGAAAATGATCTCGATTTATTAAGAAATGCTGCTATTTTGGCAGGTAAGATTGCAATGCGGTTTTATCAAAAAAATCCTACTTACTGGGACAAGGGAGATGGACAAGGCCCTGTAAGTGAAGCGGATTTAGAAATTGATAAAATGTTATTTAAATATCTATCTAATGCTAGGTCAAATTATGGGTTTTTATCAGAAGAAGCTGAAAACAATACTAATAGGAATAATACAAAAAACACTTTTATAATTGATCCAATTGATGGCACGAGATCCTTTTTAAATGGACATGAAAATTTTGCCACGTCTATTGCTGTAGCTTGTAACGGAATAATACAGGATGCTGTAGTTTATTTACCAGCAAAAGACTTACTTTATGATGCAAAAAAAGGTGAGGGTTCACGCTTAAATGGAGTGCAAATTCATGCTGGAAAAAATACAAACATAAATGGTGCTCGTATTTTAGCCTCTGAATCACAAAACAATCCTAAACTATGGAAAAATACACCACCTCCCATAGAAAGACATTTTAGATCCTCATTGGCATATAGATTGTGTCTGGTTGCTGAAGGTCGGTTTGATGGTATGATGACACTTCGCCCAACTTGGGAGTGGGATGTAGCAGCTGGTCACTTAATATGCACAGAAGCAGGATGTGAGGTTAAAACACAAGGTGGTAAAGATCCTCAATATAATTCTGAGGTATCAAAAATAAATGGTATGATTGCAGGAAATTCAATACTTGTTGATAAACTTCTGGGATATATTAAGTAGGGTGCTATAAACCTATTAGAAGATCACTTAAAAATAAAAGGCAATAAAATGACACAAAGATTGCATATGGTATTTGGTGGCGAACTCAAAAACCCTACAACTAAAGAATTTAGGAACAGTGATGAGATTGATATTGTTGGAATTTACCCAAATTATCAAGCTGCCTATAGTGCATGGAAAGCTAAGGCTCACCAAACTGTAGATAATGCACATGTAAGATATTTTATTGCACATCTTCACCGCCTTAGAGATGAAGATCATGCTGCAAGTCCTACAGAAGAGCTAGGATGATTTTTTGCAAAGAGTTTCATTTGGCATAATTGTAAATCGTTTACTTGCATATTTGTTGCAGCCTTATGAAAAATCTAAAATAACTAAAGCATATGAAAAATCTAAAATAACTAAAGATTTATTAGGACAGCTACAGGGTCTTTCGAACCAAAAGAATGGAAAGAAAACACTTATTTGGTTGCATGCAGAATCTTTAATCTTAGTGGATAACTTTAGTGAAATACTTTCTCATTTCGAAGATAAAAAAGATATTCAATTTTTACTAACAACTGAAGAAAGCAATACAGATCAAGACCTCAATGTTCCAGGTATCCATCAATGCTTACCTTTGGATCATCCAACATTTGTTCGTCAATTTATAAACCATTGGAAACCTAATTCTTTGGTTTGGCTGTCTGATACAATTAGACCAATATTGTTACATAGGGTTGCAAAATTAGGCATACCTGCAATTTATGCGAATGCTAGTTTAGCCCCTGTTAAAGCAGGAGCATTTTTGGGCTTTCGCAGATTTATAAAAGTTTACCTTTCATATTTTGATCGTATCTTGGCAAAATCTGATGAGTCAGCTCAAGACTTGAGGCGCATAAAAGAGGTGCGTACAAAACTTGAAGTTCTAGGTGCAATGCAAACAGGAGCACATGCTTTACCTTATGATGAATTATTGAGAGCTAAATTTTCTGCAATACAGAATAATCGCTTTTTATGGCTAGCTGCTCATGTAGTTCCTGGTGAAATAGCAGCACTTGGAAAAACACAAAGACGCGTTTCTAGAAATTTACAAGGCCTACTTTTAATTCTTCATATGGATGACGAGGTGCAAGCAAAAACAGCACAAACTAAACTCTCTGCATTAAGTTTAAAAGTTCAATTATATAACAAAGATATTATTCCTGATATAAATACAGATATTTTGATTGTAAGCGGTTCAAATAATCTAGGCATGTGGTTTAGATTAGCATCTGTTTGTTTTTTGGGAGGGTCTCTCGTCCCTAGTGGGGGAGCTGATCCATTTGAAGCTGCTGCGCTAGGGTCGGCTATTCTTCATGGACCTTATACACAAAATTATCAAAATGACTTTGATCGTTTACTTGATGCAGGCGGGGCCCGTTTAGTGTATAATTCAGAAATGTTATCTAATGCATTGGTTGATACAATATCACCTGATCGAGCAGCAGAAATGGCACATGCAGCCTGGGAGGTTTCATCAGCTGGAGCTGAAGTAAATGATCGTATTATTGAATTATTAGATGGGTATTTAGAGAAGGAAAAAGATTTTGAATCACGCGCCTAAATTTTGGAATAAAGGATATAGCCTCATGTCTATATTATTGATTCCATTTTCTTGGATATATAGTGGTCTAACAAAACTTCGCTTGTATTTAGGTGCTCACCAAAAAATTGATATTCCTGTAATTTGTGTTGGAAATATCAATATGGGTGGAACAGGAAAAACACCTGTTGTGATTGACTTAGTTATGCGTCTTTTGGAGATGGGTAAAAAACCAATTGTTGTTACCCGTGGATACGGTGGGTCAAATAAGGGCCCCATTATGGTCACATCAAAACATACAGCTGATGACGTGGGTGATGAGCCAATCCTGCTAACAGGTTTTAGCGAAGTCTGTGTTTCAAGAAATAGAATATATGGTGCAAAAATGGCTCTTAGTCATGGTGCAGATGTCATTATTTTAGATGATGGTTTGCAAAACCCTGACTTGTTATATGATTTAACAATTACTGTTATGGACCAAAAAGTAGGCTTTGGAAATTCTCGAGTTTTCCCTGCAGGTCCGCTAAGAGAATCGGTTACTAGTGGCCTTTCACGGACAGATTTAATCATTTCTATAGGTGATAAAGCACTTACTTCTATAAGGAATGTGCCATGTATTAATGGATACCTAAAGCCTCTAGAAACAGGAATGGATTGGAGTGGCCTGCGATCTTTTGCATTTGCAGGCATAGGTAGACCAGAAAAGTTTTTCTCAACATTGAGAACATTAGGTGTAGAAATAGTTGCTACCAGAGAGTTTGGAGACCATCAAAAAATACCTGTATCAATTCTAAAAAGATTAGAGGCGGAAGCTTCTCTGAAAAATTCACAGTTGGTTACGACAGAAAAAGATGCGGCTAGATTACCAAAAGAATGGCAACAAAAAGTCCTTACATTACCGGTAAGATTGTCTCTAAATGATGAAAAGAAATTAAATAGTCTTTTAAATAAATTATTTTAAGAATTTCTTATTTGAGTCACCTAAATTAGGAGATGGTTTATCATAAGACATTTCCATGTCTGAAAATGTTATAGGGTTTTTAACAGAGGGCACACCATGTAAGTCAATCTTCATGCCTCGGTGTAAAATTTGTGGGTCATTAAATACTTCTTCGAGTGTATTTATAGGTCCTGCAGGGACACCAAATTTTTCGCATTCAGATAACAAGGTTAGCGATGAAAAGTTTCTAGTATTTTTCTCTATTAGATTTAAAAGCTCATCTCGATTTTTTAACCTTGCGGGGTTGGTGCTGAATTTGTCTTTTTGGTACCAGTCAGCATCAAATATTTTACTGAAATTTTCAAATTGATTATCATTTCCTACAGCTAAAATAATATATCCATCTTTTGTGGAAACTGCACAATATGGAACAATATTTGGATGGTTATTTCCTTTGCGATTTGGTGAAATACCAGTTGTGAGATAGTTCATTGCTTGATTTGCAGTTGTTGCAGTAGCAACATCAAGAAGCGATAAATCAATATGCTGCCCAATCCCTGTAGTGTCTCTGGAACGTAATGCTGCCTGAACTGCAATAACTGCGTAAAGCCCAGTAAATATATCAGTAACAGCAACACCAACTTTTTGAGGTTGACCTTCAGGCTCACCAGTAATTGACATCAAACCAGACATGCCTTGCATTAAAAAATCATAGCCTGCTCTCTTTGCATAAGGCCCTGTTTGACCAAAGCCAGTAATTGAACAGTAAATTAGAGATGGATAATCGTTATGCAGAGTATTATAATCTAATCCATACTTATCCAACCCGCCTACTTTGAAATTTTCAATTAAGATATCAGATGTTGCAATTAAATCTTTTAATTTTTGTAAGTCGGCGTCATCTTTAAAGTCTAGTGAAACTGATTGTTTTCCTCTATTGCAACTATGGTAATAAGCTGCGTTTGTTTCATCTCCTGTTTTTACAAATGGAGGTCCCCAAGTGCGAGTATCGTCGCCCATTCTACTTTCTACTTTAATAACTTCAGCCCCTAAGTCAGCAAGTGTTTGACCAGCCCATGGGCCAGCCAAAATACGCGCTAATTCAATAACTCGTAACCCTTTTAAAGGTAATTCTGCCATTTAAGGCATGGCCTCATCTATCAATGCTGCTAAGTCTGTAAATGACATATTGCCTATATTTTTACCGTTTAAAATCAGTGAGGGAGTAGAGCTTACGTTGTCGGCTTTTGTAGTTTCTTGGAAGCGAGCAACCATAGCAGTGGCAACATCCTTATTCTGTAAGCAAGCTTCCATGGTTGATTGATCTAAACCAGCAATTCTTCCTATTTTGTATAGATTTTGGGCTATTGCTGCACCTCCATCCCCTTTAGCCCATTCGCGTTGCTTTGAATAAAGAAGATCTGAAATACCAAAGTATTTTTTTGTGTCTCCACATCGAGCAAGGAGGGCCGCCCAAAGTCCTGGGCCATCAAAGTAAACTTCACGATAAATGAATTTCACTTTACCTGTATCTATATAATTTTTTCGTAAGCTTGGAAAAACATTTTTATGGAAGCTAGCGCAATGTGGGCATGTAAATGAAGCATATTCAATTATAGTAACTGGCGCATCATTTGATCCCATTTCCATATCAGGAATGTTAATAGGGTTTGTTGCCGTATTATCAGCAAAACTTCGTGTTGCACTTGCACTCAATGCTCCTATTGAAAGAAGGCCTGTAAATTTTCTGCGATTCATAATTTAATCCTTATTATTTCGTATTATTATATTTTTGCCCAATCTTGACAGCGCATCCTTTAGATTAATATCAGATACATTTTTTACAGATGTTTCAACGTTAATTATCTGTTTTTCTGATAAGACTTTTTTATTTTCTCTACCTTTGAAATTTTCAAAACTATCTTCAAAGTCAATTGGAGAGGTCTGAGTTATTTTAATTTTACTGATTGCATTGTAACCATATATTGAATTCACTTTTGAAAGTATTTTTGGCAGTTGCATTTGTAAAACAGGTGCATTCGCGCCTGTTGTTAAAAGAGTGAGTGTGGCACCAAAGCCTTGCTTTCCATAACTTACTTTAACAGGCCTGCAGATACTTGCCGTCGCTGGCCCAGCAATATCTTTCCAATTTGTAAGTAATCTAGTTTCTGCAAAGCCCCGAGTTTCAGTAGCTGCTCGAATTTTTGCTTTCAGTAAGCCGCCAGTTTGTATAAATCCGCGTGACTTATATGCCATTTGCTTCATTTCCTATATTCAGTGGTTACATCGGTTTATATCAGTGGTTAATAATAAACCTAAAATACAATCTATTGCAAAGGGTATATGTCTTGACTAAAAAAAATAATATGGCAGTAGAGATACTATCTTGGTATGATGCAAATGCTCGAGAGATGCCATGGCGTATTCCTCCTTTAAACAGCAAAATGGGCACCATTCCTAATCCTTATTATATTTGGATATCTGAAGTCATGCTTCAACAAACTACAGTAGCTGCAGTTAAAGAGTATTTCGTTAAATTTATTACATTATGGCCGACAGTTCATGATATGGCGAATGCTAAGGATGAAGATGTAATGGGTGCTTGGGCTGGCTTGGGTTATTATGCACGAGCAAGAAATTTACTAAAATGTGCTCGGGTTATTAAAGATCAATATGATGGAAAGTTCCCATGCAATGAAAAAGAGTTATTATCATTGCCGGGTATTGGACCATACACAGCTGCTGCAATAATGAGCATAGCATTTAATAAAAAAGCTACCGTCCTTGATGGTAATATTGAACGCGTCATGTCTCGTATTTATGCAGTTCAGGAACCGTTGCCAGCTTCTAAAAAAGCTCTTTGGCTATTGGCTTCTGGCTTAACTCCAGAAAATCGTTGTGGTGATTATGCTCAAGCAGTCATGGATTTGGGAGCTACAATATGTACGCCTCGAAAACCAAAATGCAGTATTTGTCCATGGAATTTCAATTGTGAGGGACTTTTAAAGGGGATTGCAGATGGTTTACCTAATAAAACCCCAAAACTAAAAAAACCAACACGCGTTGGTACTGCATATGTAGCCATAAGAAATGATAAATCTATTTTACTAGAGAGACGTTCCGAAAAAGGTTTGCTGGGAGGTATGTTGGGATGGCCTGGAAGTGATTGGGATATTAAGCCAACGGATCATTTAATACCGTTAGAAGCAGATTGGCATACTTTAAATGAACCTGTGCTCCATACTTTTACGCATTTCCATTTAGAGCTTACTGTTAAAGTTGCATCAAATGTTAAAAGTACTCCTAGAATTGGTAAGTTTCTAACGAAGGAAGATTTCAAACCAAATGACCTTCCAACAGTGATGCGAAAAGTCTGGATTAAAGCATCAAAATTTCTGGCAAAATAATTATAAAAATAAAAAACCCCGCCACAGGGGCGGGGTAAGTTGGCAAAGTTTAGAACGAGCAGTTCTAAACGGTAGTTATCTCTTATGTTTTATAAAATGATTAGATGTAGAAGTCTTTTATGGAGTCATTTCTGCACGAATTTTTTTACGTAACATATCAATTGGAATGGCTTGCCCACGTTTTTTAAAACACCAATATGTCCAGCCATTACAGCTAGGGGCTCCTTCTAGAGCTGCTCCAACTTGATGAATTGAACCACGCTGATCATGGGCTACAAGCGTTCCATCCGCGTGAATTTTAGCACTATGGCGCCCATTCAATGAATAAAGCTGATCGCCTGGCTTTAACATACCTCTTTCAACGACTTGACCAAATGGAACTCTTGGTTCTGCACGTTTAGATGTTGACACCTTCAAGCTATCAAAATCATATTTTTTGATTGCTTTGATACGTTTTGCTGCAACTTTTCTATATTCTTCTTCACGTTCAATGCCGATGAAATTCCGTCCTAATTTTTTTGCAACAGCACCGGTAGTCCCAGATCCAAAGAATGGATCAAGTATTACGTCACCTTCATTGGTAGAGCCAACTATTACTCTATGCAGTAGGGACTCAGGTTTTTGTGTTGGATGAGCTTTATCGCCAGCCTCATTTTTGAGGCGTTCATTTCCGTTACAAATTGGTAAGTGCCAATCTGATCGCATTTGCACTCCATCATTAAGTGCTTTTAACGCTTCGTAATTAAATGTTGGTTTGGATTTTTCAGTTTTACCTGCCCAAATCATCGTTTCGTGAGCGTTTGTAAGTCGAACACCTCTAAAATTAGGCATTGGGTTTGATTTACGCCAAATGACATCATTTAAAATCCAAAAGCCTGCATCTTGAAGAGCTGTGCCAACTCGGAAGATGTTGTGATAAGACCCAATGACCCATAGAGCGCCATTTGGCTTTAAAACGCGGCGTGCTGCTTTTAGCCAGTCGCGGCTAAATTTATCATAAATTGCAAAGCTGTCGAATTGATCCCAATGATCATCAACGGCATCTACCTTTGAGTTGTCTGGGCGATGTAAGTCACCTTTTAGTTGTAAATTGTAGGGAGGGTCTGCGAAAATGAGGTCAATTGAATTCTCAGGCAATGAATTCATTACCTCAATACAATCACCATCAATAATATTATTTAGTGGCAACTTAGCGCTGCCTTCTTTTTTTGCTCTGTTTACCATGTCTGCCTCGTAATGCGCATTTTTGCGTCGTTAGGGCTAAAATGATTCAAACTGAGGTCAACGTCAATTTATTTTTATGAATCAGTTACTTACGAGGTGAAGCGGAATACAACATGTTGTGTATGGGTTTGAACGAACGTCTATGGTGTGGGGTTACCCCATTATTTAGCAGTCCTAACTGATGTATTTTTGTACCATATCCAGCATTTTTTTCCCACCCATATCCCGGATATTTTGTAGAAAGGTCAACCATAAGCTTATCACGAATAACTTTTGCTACGATAGATGCGGCCGCAATAGAGGCAGACTTACTGTCACCTTTTATAATTGCTGTCGCAGGACTTGGAAGATTTGGTGGTAATTTATTACCATCTATTAATATATGATCAGGTACTGGCAGCTTAGATATTGAACGTTCCATTGCCCTAAATGTTGCTTGTAAAATATTAATTTTATCAATCTCATCTACGTCTACATGCACATAAGAAACGATTGATGAGTTCATTATTTCCTCAAAAAGTACAAACCTGCGCTTTGCAGCTAGTTTCTTAGAGTCATTTAATCCCACTGGTATATTATCTGGGTCAAGTATCACTGCACAGGCAGTTACTGGGCCAGCCCACGGCCCACGGCCAACCTCATCTACACCCATAATAACTTCATTGCCATTGGGGCGAAGTGAATTTTCTATACTAAAGTTTACATCAGACATATTCATATTTGTATGTAAGGCATATATTTAATAAATTTTTATATGCCTTACATGACTGTGTTTCAGATTATTTTATCTGTAGGTAACAGCTTCTCCAGCTGTTTCCGATGAACGAGTTGCTGCATGAACTATATCATACATAGAAATGCTTCCAAGTTTTTCGTCACCCTTTACAACTGTAACGCTGTCCTTTTTAGCTTCTACAAGCGCCTTCATTGCATCCTCTAAAGATGTATCATTTGATAGTGTAATACCTTTAGAAGATACTTTTTTAAGAGGAAGTGTACCAACTGTTAAGACGCGTGAACGATTAATATCTTTGATAAAATCAGCAACATAATCATCTGCAGGATTTAATACAATATCTTGAGATGATCCTTGCTGAACTAAGCGACCGTCACGTAAAATCGCAATATCATCGCCTATGCGTAAAGCTTCATCTAAATCATGGGTTATGAAAACAATTGTTTTATGAAGCTCTTCTTGTAGTTCGAGTAAGATACCCTGCATATCAGATCTTATAAGTGGATCTAATGCTGAAAATGCTTCATCCATTAAGAGAATATCTGCATCTGTTGCTAATGCTCTGGCTAAGCCTACGCGTTGTTGCATGCCACCAGATAATTGAGCTGGATAGCGGTCTTCGAAACCATCTAATCCAACACGTTTTAACCAGTGAGCCGCGCGCTCTTCTGCATCTTTGACCTCAACGCCCTGCATAGTCAGCCCGTAAATAGTATTTGCTAAAACAGTTCTGTGTGGAAGAAGTGCAAATTTTTGGAAAACCATTGATGCTTTAAATCTGCGGAAATTCATGAGTTCTTCATCAGACATTGCGAGTACATCAACATCATCTATATAAATTTGACCAGCAGTAGGTTCAATTAAACGATTTATATGTCGAATTAATGTAGATTTCCCCGAACCTGATAAACCCATAATAACCTGAATTTTACCCTCTATAATATCAAGATTAATATTTTGAAGGCCTAAAACATGACTATGTTTTTCAAGAAGCTCTGGCTTTCCCATGCCTGATTTAACTTTTTCAACATGAGATTCACCTTTGGGGCCAAAGATTTTGTATAAATCATTGATTTTAATTTTTACTTTAGACACCATGATCTCCTTCGCGATGTTTTTGTAATCTTTTGCCATACGCTTGAGATACGCGGTCGAAAATTATAGCAATTGCAACAATTGCAAGGCCATTCATTAAGCCTAATGCTAGGTATTGATTTGATACGGCTCTTAAAACTGGAACTCCTAGGCCAGGTACACCAATCATTGCAGCAATAACAACCATTGAAAGAGACATCATAATTGTTTGATTAACGCCAGCAAAAATATTTGGGAGTGCTAGTGGAATTTGTACTTGGAATAATTTTTGTCGATAATTTGATCCAAAAGCATCTGCAGCTTCTAAAACCTCAGCATCAACCAAACGAATACCTAAATTAGTTAATCTAATGATTGGAGGGCTTGCGTAGATCATAACAGCTAATAATCCTGGAACTTTGCCAATTCCAAGCAGCATAACAACAGGTATAAGATACACGAAAGAAGGAATAGTTTGCATAACATCAAGTACAGGTGTGATTATCCTTTGCGCACGATCACTTCGAGACATCCAGATCCCTATTGGAATTCCAATTGCTATACATAAAAGAGTAGCTACAGATACGATTGCTAAAGTAGCCATAGTATCTTCCCACATATCCATCCAGCCAATTGCAACAAATGCCAAAACAGCACCTAGTGACATTTTCCAACTTCTGGAGCCAATCCAAGAAAGTCCTCCAATAATCAAAAGGATTATTGGCCAGGGTGTTGATACCAATAAATCCTGAAACCACTTCAAAAACATTAATAATGGATTGAAAAAGTTTTCTAATGCCTCACCATAAGATCTAGAAAAATCTCTAAAAGCACCATCAATGCCTTTTTTAAAATTTCTGAGCAGTTCTCTGGGTAATACGGGGGGTTCAGTTATGGTGAGTTTATTCCAATCAATAAGAGACATTAAATAATTCCATTCTTTTGATAAATAAAAACACCGGCTAGAAATCAATCTAACCGGTGTTTTGAAAAGTTATATATTATAATCCAGCTTTGATTTTTGCAGCAGCATCTGCAGAAACCCAAGATGACCATAAGTCTTCGTGCTGCATTAAGAATTCAATAGCAGCATCTTCGCCACCAGCTTGCTCTTCACCCATGTATACTAACATTGCATTCATAATTGGACCTGGGTACGTACGTGCTTCTAAATAATCAACAGCAATACCGCCTTTATTTTTCAAGCTATCCGTAATGATTGTGTGAACTTCAGAAACTGTCCAAGCACTTGCTTGTGGGTCAGCACAATCTTGCTCTGGTTTAACAATACAACCATCCCAGTTGTCAGTGCCTGCGAAAGGTACACCAAAGTCAATTGGAATTAGGCCATATTTTCCAACCATTGCAGTTGGAGACCAGTAATAACCAAACCAATTTTCACCACGATCACCAGCTTTAGCAATTGAACCGTCTAAACCAGCAGCTGAGCCTGGATCAACTAATGTCCAACCTTTTGCTTCCATGTCAAATGCTCTGAACAAGTTTGCGTTTGCCAATTGGCAACCCCAACCTGCTGGGCAACCAATAAAAGCACCTTTGCTTGAGTCTTCTGCATCTGGGAACAAGTCTGGACGCTCTAAGATTTTTACAACTGTGTCTAATTCAGGGTGTGCTGCTTGGAATGCAGGAGTTACCCACCAACCTTCACCTAGCTGAGTGATTGGGCCAGCATTTGTTGAATGTAGTCTGCCTTCATCCATAGCCGCATTTAATGGGTCACGAACAGCGTTGATCCATAATTCTGGAGCTACGTCAGGTTGCCCTTTTTCATTCATAGATGCGAATGAAGTCATAGTTGCACCTGGAACTAGTTCCACGTTACATCCATAACCATTCTCAAGAATGATTTTATCAACATTTGCCATTAATTCAGCTGATGCCCAGTTCATTTCTGCAATTTGCACATCACCACAATCAGCAAATGCAGCAGTTCCAGCTGTCGCAAGTGTTGCTGCGATCGCTAGCTTAGTTAAAGATTTTTTAATCATATTATTCTCCCGATACGGTTAAAATTCTGTATTGTTTAACCATTTTTTTGATGGATTCATCATTACAACTAATTTTGTAACTCCCCCAAGTAATAAACATTATTGATGATTCTTAACAAAAATCAAGGATATATATCGACAGGAATTATTAATAACGCGACGTAAAGCATTTAATAAAATTAATATATTATTAATATTTAGAAAAATGCTTGTAAGCCTGTTTGAGCGCGACCAAGTATTAGTGCATGAATATCATGTGTACCTTCATAGGTATTAACAGCTTCTAAATTCATAACATGACGTATTACACCATATTCATCTGAAACGCCGTTTCCACCATGCATGTCGCGCGCGGTACGTGCAATATCGAGTGCTTTTCCGCAATTATTTCGTTTCATTAAACTTATCAATTCAGCAGGAACTTTATGCTCATCAAACAAACGACCCATGCGTAAACATCCTTGTAGCCCAAGGGAAATTTCAGTTTGCATGTCTGCTAATTTTTTCTGGATAAGTTGCGTCTGCGCTAGAGGGCGGCCAAATTGCTTTCGATCCATTGCATATTGCCTTGATGCATGCCAGCAAAATTCGGCTGCTCCCATTGTGCCCCAAGCAATGCCGTAGCGTGCACGATTTAAGCATCCAAATGGGCCAGCTAATCCGGATACGTTTGGAAGGATATTTTCTTCTGGAACAAAAACCTCATCCATTTGTATCATGCCAGTTGTTGAGGCGCGTAGAGAAAACTTACCCTCAATTTTGGGGGATTCTAGCCCTTTCATATCTCGCTCTAAAATGAAGCCTTTTATTTTATTATCATGAGCGTCAGATTTTGCCCAAATTATGAAAACATCAGCAATTGGTGAATTGGTAATCCAGTTTTTTGCACCTGAAATTAAATATCCACCATCTACTTGCTTCGCTCGTGTTAACATCCCCCCTGGATCTGAGCCATGATCAGGTTCAGTGAGGCCGAAGCATCCCACCAAATCGCCAGTTGCTAATTTAGGTAAATACTTATTTCTTTGATTATCATCCCCATATGCAAAAATCGGATGCATCACTAATGATGATTGGACTGACATAGCAGACCGATATCCGCTATCTACACGCTCTACTTCTCGAGCCACTAAGCCATAAGATGTGTAATTAGCACCAACACCACCAAATTCTTCAGGTATTGTTGAGCCAAGCAAACCTAATTCGCCCATTTCATTCATGATTTCTCTGTGAAATACTTCATTGCGATTGGCTTTGATGATTCTTGGCCCTAACTTATCCTGGCAATAAGCTTTTGCGGTATCTCGTATCATACGTTCTTCTTGAGTGAGTTGATCCTCTAATAAAAAAGGATCTTCCCAATTGAAGTTAGCAGGTTTTGATCTTGCGATAATTGGCGTGTTTGAGCTCATGATATATTCTCTTATTTTATTTATATTGGGTGTTTTTAACAAAAGAGGCAATGCGACAATTCTTCTGGAATATATTTTTTTAAAGAGTTAACTATATTGTAAAAAATTAGAAAAGTAATTAATGAACAGAAAAATTAAAAAAGCCGTATTTCCAGTTGCTGGACTTGGTACAAGATTTTTACCAGCTACTAAAGCAATGCCGAAGGAATTACTTCCAATTGTTGACAAGCCTTTAATTCAATATGCAGCTGAAGAAGCGATTGCGGCTGGAATTGATACACTTATATTTGTCACAGGACGCAACAAACGTGCAATTGAAGATCACTTTGATGTAAATAAAGAGCTTGAATTAGCCTTGCGCTCAAAAGGAAAAGATGAACAAGCGGACATGGTGCGTAACATTGTTCCACCGTACGTGGAATGTATATTTGTCCGCCAGCCCGAACAATTGGGGTTGGGTAATGCAGTTCTTTGTGCTGAACGCGCAGTTGCAGGTGAACCTTTTGCAGTTTTATTAGCAGATGATTTTTTAACAGATTATTCTCCTGGGGTTACAGCTGATCTTGTGGATGCATTTGAGAAAACTGGTCATTCGCAATTATCGATTATGCCAGTGGATGAAGCTCATATTTCAAATTATGGTGTCATCAATCCTTCAGCTGATGGTCGTGGAGTTATGGAAGTGGTTGAAAAGCCGAGACAGAATGAAGCGCCTTCTAATCTGGCTTCAATTGGTAGATATATTTTGACCCCAGACATATTTGATTTACTTAGGACTTTGCGAACAGGTTTTGGTGGTGAAATACAGTTGGCTGATGCTTTGAATTTGCATGCTCAGGATGGCTTGCTCGAGGCCATTGAGCTCCGGGGCAAAAGATTTGACTGCGGGTCAGTTGACGGTTTTATGTCTGCGTCTACGTATGAATATGCAAAAAGATTGAAAAAATAAATTGGTTCATATTAATAATTAATTGCATATTAAGAGTGGTGATTTGTTAAACGCTAATTCAAAAAAGGTATTAAAAAGCTTCTTTATTATACGTTAGGTGAAATATGAAAATAGTAGTTATTGGTATGGGCTATGTTGATCTATCAAATTCAATGTTATTAGCGCAACATAATACAAGTGATTGGTGTGGATATTTCCCAAGAACGTGATGACGCATTAAATGAGCGAAAATCTCCAATACTTGATAATGAAATTATTGAATATCTAGCTAAAGATGATTTCAATTTTCATGCAACAACTAATCTCCCAGATTCTGTCGCTGGTGCAGATTATGTGATTGTATCAACACCAACAAATTATGATGAAGGTACAAATTATTTTGATACGTCATCTGTTGAAACAGTTATTGAAGAAGTTATTAAGTATGAACCGAATGCATGCATCATTATTAAATCAACCGTTCCAGCCGGTTTCACAAATAAAATCAATGATCGATTGGGATCGAAAGCTGTTGTATTTTCTCCTGAGTTTTTGCGTGATGGACGTGCTCTTTTAGATAACCTATGCCCATCACGCATTATCGTTGGCGAAAAATCAGAGCGAGCTGAAGTATTTGCTCATTTATTGCTGCAAGGAGCATTAAAAGAAAAAGTAGATTTTCTTTTTACTGGATCTTGCGAGGCTGAAGCAATTAAACTTTTTTCGAATACATACCTTGCAATGCGTATAGCATTTTTTAATGAACTTGATAGCTATGCTTTAGAAAAGGGTTTGGATAGTCGACAACTAGTAGAAGGAATTTGTTTGGATACGCGTATCGGTAATACTTATAATAATCCCTCTTTTGGTTACGGTGGTTATTGTCTGCCCAAAGATACAAAACAATTACAAGAAAACTATGATGAAGTTCCCCAAAATCTAATACAAGCAGTTGTTTCGTCAAATGAAACTCGTATGAATTTTATTGCGGACATGATCTTAATGCAGCGCCCTAACACTGTAGGATTTTATCGCCTGATAATGAAAGAGGGTAGTGATAACTTTCGCTTATCTGCGGTTCAAGGAATTATGCAGCGTATCAAATCCAAGGGTATTAATGTGGTTGTATACGAACCTTACCTTAAAGTTACTAATTTTCGTGGTTTCCAGGTGATCAAAAGTTTAGATCAATTTAAATCTAGCGTGGACGTTATCGCTGCTAATCGATATACAAATGAACTTTCAGATGTAGTGAATAAACTATTTACCCGAGATCTTTTTCAGAACAATTAACCTGTGCAAGAATTCTTTTTAGATAGTGGTAATCTAATAGATTTGCCATATAATGAGAACATTATTTTATTTAAAACCTTTTAAATTAATGAATGGAAATAAATATGAGAGTGTTGGTAACAGGTGGAGCTGGTTATATTGGTAGTCATACTTGTGTTGAACTTTTAGAAGCAGGCCACGAGGTTTTTGTTGTAGATAATCTCTCGAATGGACATGAGACTTCAATTGAGCGAGTTCGGATTATAACTAATTGTGAGTTACAATTTATGAATGCAGACATTCGCGATACAAATTCATTAGTAAAAATTTTTGATACTTTTAAACCAGATTCAGTCATTCATTTTGCTGGGTTGAAGGCTGTTGGTGAGAGTACAGCAGATCCAATAAAGTACTATGATGTGAATGTTGGTGGTTCTATTTCGTTGCTCATGGCTATGTCTAAGGCTGAGTGTAATAATATTGTTTTTTCATCATCAGCCACAGTTTATGGTAAACCGCAATATCTACCTTATGATGAGGAGCACCCAACTAATCCAGTGAACCCATATGGGCGCACAAAGTTAATGATAGAGAATATAATACAAGATTGGACAAAGGTAGACTCAAAAAGAAAAGGAACTATTCTCAGATATTTCAATCCTGTCGGAGCCCATGAGTCTGGACAAATTGGGGAAGAGCCAATCGGGATTCCAGATAATATAATGCCGTATATTGCGCAAGTGGCTGATGGACGCCGTGAATATTTAAATATTTTTGGAAATGATTATGACACTGCAGATGGAACTGGAGCAAGGGATTATATCCATGTCGTAGATTTAGCTCTGGCGCATATAGGTGTTTTAAATAAAAATAAACTGGATAGATTTGAAGTATTAAATATTGGAGCTGGGAAAAGCACGACTGTTATTGAATTGGTGAGTAAATTTGAAGATATAACTGGAGTTCCAATCAAATTTAAATATTTACCTCGACGAGAAGGTGACCTTGCTGCTTTTTGTGCAGACTCTTCAAAAGCATTTGAGATAATGAGCTGGAAAACAGAAAGAAACATAAAAAACATTTGTGAAGACACGTGGCGCTGGCATAAACTCAATCCAACTGGTTATGGAACCGATTAATTGAATTTGAATAAATATATCAATTGGATAAATTAAGGGCTTCTGATGGAATTTGTATTTTTGTCGTCCTGCCCATTAAATCCATTAATACCCATATGCGTTGTTCACTTTCATAATTTTCAACGCTAGCAATAAAGTCTGCAAATGGTCCCTTTAAAATCTTTACCCGATCACCTTCTTTTAATTTTTGTATAGGTATTAATTTACCCGATGAATCGTATCGCTTCATCAAACTATCAACAAATTTGGTAGGAATTGATTTAAGAAGAGAATTAAAAGTAATTAAGCGAGATACACCGTAAGTATTATTTATTTTATGCCACTGGGATTCTGCTCTATCAAACTTGATAAACATGTAGCCTGGAAACAGAGGTTTAGAAGTACTCATAAATCGAGATAATTTTCGTGAAGTGGTATCATGTAAGGGTAAGAATGTTTCAAATCCTTGTTGGTTTAAATTTTTTGCCGCTAGATGGTGTGAATTGGATTTAAACTGTAGAATGAACCACTCTTTTGACATGTAATATACCCATGAATTTGTGTTCATTTTTGAACACATGAAAATAATAATATGTAACTGGTTAACAAATATAAATTATAAAGTGTATTATTTTGAACATTTTTTTGTCAAGGTGAATAATTCTTAACATATGCATTCGTATATTTTTTTATCTTAATTTTAAAGTTTGTATAAAAATAAAAAAGTATTTAAACTCAAAAAGACATAAAATTATTGTTGACAGAGCTTATTTATTTTTGCATTTTCAAATTTGAATCTGATGGAAATAGCTAGTTCAATTGTATTAAAATTACAAAGCCTTGTCTCAAAGGTTTGTGCGGTAGCTATACTTGGCTAGTTGCCGCAAAGAGCATCAAGAAGATGCAAAGTTGAGAGTGCTTCAAATAATAAGCAGTAACCCTCAAATTACTTCGCGGGAACTTGCTCTAAAAGTTAGGATTTCTAATGGTTCTGCTCATTATCTTCTAACATCGCTTGTGGATAAGGGACTTGTTAAGCTTGCAAATTTTAATAAAAAGTCACAAAAGACAAAATATTCTTATTTACTGACCCCAAAAGGTATTCGTGAGAAATCTTTCATTACAATCAAATTTCTTGAGCGTAAAAAACAAGAATATGAACGATTAGAAAAAGAAATCACTGAATTAGAGTGGGATCTAGGTTGAAAGATAGAATCGAAGAAATGCACATAAATTACAATAAAATATTGAACTTTGTAAAATCTGAATCAAATACAATAAATTATTGATGATCTTGTCCAAAATATAAAAGGAACGTGTTTGGGGGGGTAACGTAAAAAGGTGTGGAAATGAATATAACAGAAAAGCGTAATAATAAATGAGGAATGATATGACAGAGCAAGAACAAATCTCCTACGCCAAGACCGTATATGGGCAAGAAGAAATTGATGCTGTGGTTAAGTGTTTGTCTGAGACAACTCAAATGGGAAACTACTCAAGAAAATTTGAAAGCAAGATTGCTGATCTATTTGACAAAAAATATTGCTTATATGTTAATTCTGGATCTTCTGCCCTTTTTATTGGAGTGGAGGCTTTTGGCTTTCCCGAAGGAGGTGAGGTTATCACGCCCGCGCTTACTTTTTCAACATCCATTGGATGCTTAATAAAAAATAATTTGGTTCCCGTTTTTGTCGATGTCGAGCCATTGTCATATTGTATTGATGTCAGTCAGATCGAAGCGCAAATCAATGAAAAAACTGTGGCTATCTTAGCACCTAATCTGATGGGTAATCTCTGTGATTGGCCTGCAATTAGAGAAATCGCGGATAGGTTCAACTTAATAGTGATAGAGGATTCAGCTGACACACTCGGAGCTACGATAAATAATCGTGGTTCAGGTTTCTATTCTGATATGTCCATTACAAGTTTCTATGGATCCCACATAATTAATTGCGCAGGAAATGGTGGAGCGTTAGCAATTAATAATAAGAAGGTTATGGAAAAAGCAAAACTTTTGCGGTCTTGGGGGCGTAGTTCTTCGCTGTTTGATGAAAAAAGCGAAGCAATTGAGAATAGATTTAATGTCGACCTTGATGGAATTGAATATGACGCCAAATTTGTTTTTGAAACTGTAGGTTATAATTTAGAGGGCAACGAACTTGGGGCTGCGTTTGGTTTAGTTCAATTGACAAAACTCCAACAAAATATTGAAACACGCCAGGCTAATTTTCAACGCCAGTGCGCCTTCTTTGATAAGCACTCTAAGTATTTTATAAATCCTAAGGAAACGAATGACTGTAACACAGCTTGGTTAGCTTTTCCGCTCCTTATAAAGCGGGATGCACCATTTACGCGCAAGGATTTTCAGATTTACCTAGAAAATAAAAATATTCAAACAAGGGTTGTCTTTACGGGCAATATATTACGTCAACCCATGTGCCAGAATATCAATAAAAAGGTCTTAGAAGCAGGTTACCCCAACGCTGATAACGTGATGGGTAGAGGTGTTTTACTCCCTTTACATCATGGACTAACGGAACCCATGTTTGAGCGGTTTCAGGCTACAATTGAAGAGTTTTTAAGGCAATACTAAATGATGTAACGTTGGCACTAATAGTACGCTTCAAATGTAGCGGCATCAAATGAAACCTACATAAATTACAAAGTAGCGTTGGGTTTTTTGAGACGCCTGAAAAACCCCTCTCAACTTATTTTTCATTCTCCCCATCATATACTCTTTTCTTAGGTTACCTTGTTTAGCACCAAGAATAAATAAAACTGGACAAACCAATCCAGGCGTGGTGGTTAATTCGCTAAAATCTAAATATTATAAAATTCCCTAATTAAGGTTCATGCTAAATAAATGGCAAAAAATAGAAAAGTAATGTTTATTTTTGGTACTAGGCCAGAAGCTATTAAGTTCGCTCCATTAATATTAAAAATGCAAAAAACCGATGGTCTTGATGTCATAGTTTGCGTGACTGGACAACACCGTGAAATGCTATATCAAGTTTTGGAATTATTCAATATAGAGCCCGACTTTGATCTAAGTGTAATGAAAACTTCTCAAACATTAGCCGAAATAACTATTGCAATAATAAAAAAAATAGAGCCGGTTTTATTAAATGTGAAGCCAGATTTGATTTTAGTTCACGGTGATACAACAACTTCCTTCACAGCAAGTTTGTCGGCATTTTATAATCAAATTCAAGTTGGCCATGTCGAAGCTGGCCTAAGAACAGGTTCCAAATTTTCGCCGTTTCCAGAGGAAATGAACCGAAAATTAACTGCCCACTTAGCTGACATACATTTTGCGCCAACAGAAACTTCTAAACAAAACCTTCTTGATGAAGGCATTAACAAAGGCAAAATCTTTGTTACAGGAAACACAGTTATTGATTCTCTATTAACCGTATTAGATCTTATAAATGATAATGAGCAACTAAAGGCAAAAATAATTGAGACTTTGAGAGAAGTTCCTTTAAGTAAACAAATTCTGTTAGTTACAGGACATAGGCGGGAAAACTTTGGGGAAGGCTTGCAGCAGATATGCAATGCGTTAAAAAATCTGGCGCAGAAATTTGACAAACTACATATTGTTTATCCGGTACATTTGAATCCTAAGGTTAAAGGTCCAGTCACAAAACTTCTTGCGGAAACCCCAAATATATACTTAATAAATCCTCTAGATTATTTGAGCTTTGTTTACTTGATGAGTAAATCGAAAATCATTTTGACTGACTCTGGTGGTATTCAAGAAGAGGCTCCCACACTTGGAAAACCAATATTGTTAACTCGTGAAACTACTGAACGGCCAGAAGCAGTAATTACTGGAACAGCCAAAATTGTAGGTACTGATGCCAAAACTATTTTTGACGAAGTAAGTAAGCTCATGTTAGATAAAAAATATTATGATCAAATGTCTCTTAAAATAAATCCATATGGTGATGGACATTCGTCAGAATTAATAATCAAAATTATTAAAGAAAAAATGGTTTAAAATGTCAAAAGAAACTATCTCAGTTGTTGGATTAGGGTATATTGGTCTGCCTACAGCAACCCTATTATCTTTATCTGGATTAAGTGTTATCGGCGTTGATACAAATGCTAAAATTGTAAATGATATTAACTCTGGGCATATCCAGACATTAGAAAAAGGCTTGACAGAAGCAGTTTTTACCACAGTGCAAAACGGACTCTTTACTGCTAGTATTGTACCCCAAAGAGCTGACACTTTTATAATAGCAGTGCCTACCCCTTTTTTAAAAAAACTTAAAGATGGGTATTGCCCTGAACCAGATCTAAGTTACGTGTCCTCAGCTGTAAGAGCAATTTCATCAATTTTAGAACCAGGTAATCTAATTATTTTAGAGTCAACTTGCCCAGTAGGTACTACAGAAATGATCAGTAAGTTAATCTTGGAATTACGCCCAGACTTAACCACTCCACATACGTGTCTAAACTCACCAAGCATTAATATAGCATATTGTCCAGAAAGAGTTTTACCTGGAAAAATTCTTGAGGAACTAATTAGCAATGACCGTATTATTGGTGGACTGACTGACCACTGTGCGCGCAGAGCTAAAAGTATATATAAAAATTTTGTCAAAGGAAATTGCATAACAACAGATGCAAAAACTGCTGAGATGTCCAAGCTTGCTGAAAATTCATCGCGTGATGTGCAGATAGCATTTGCCAATGAACTATCAATGGTATGCGATAAATTAGGTATCGATGTTTGGGAAGTGATTAAACTATCGAATCTTCATCCAAGAGTTAGTATCTTGTCTCCAGGACCGGGAGTTGGTGGCCATTGTATTGCTGTAGACCCGTGGTTCATAGTATCTTCCGCGCCGGAGCAATCACAATTAATTAAAAAAAGTCGTGAAGTGAACGTTGGGAAAACTACGTGGGTTGTCGAAAAAGTTATGGCCTTAGCTGAGGAATTTCCTAATAAAAAAATCTTCTGTTGTGGTCTCGCTTATAAGCCAAATGTGGATGATTTAAGGGAAAGCCCAGCATTAGAAATTGCTCACAGGTTGCATAAAATTTATGGGGATCGTGTCCGAGCAATTGAACCATTTATTAATGACGATATATTTCAATATATAGCCGTAGATAAGGAAATTGATCATACGGATGCTAACTCGATATATGTCTTATTAGTCGCACATGAAATTTTCCAAAATTCAAAACCCGCCTCTAAATGGATAATTGATACCGTTGGAATTTGGACTGAAACAAAGTAGAAAACCCTAAATGTAAGGTGGGTAAAAAAATGTTTAACTTTAACAACGTAAACAATGAAAGCCTCTGGTCCAATATGTTTGATACAAATCAAATATTAGGAAAACTAATTAGACTACCATTGAAGTTAATCCCCCCAGATCAAACAATAAGAATCTTACAAGGGCCAGGGCGGGGTTTGAAGTGGATAGCTGGTTCATATACAAACGGATGTTGGCTAGGGTCCTACGAATTTGAAAAACAATTACTTTTGAATAGCGGTTTAGTGAAAACAGATGATGTTATTTATGATATTGGAGCGCATGTTGGATATTTTTCTATAATTTTCTCAAAATTAGTTGGTGAAAACGGTAAAGTTTACGCATTCGAACCGGTAGAGGAAAATGTAGCGTATATAAAAAAACATGTGCTCATTAATGATTTAAAAAACTTGGAAATTATTGAAAGCGGTGTTTCCGACAAAAGTGGTAAATTAACTTTCCAAAACGGAATAAATAATGCTACCGGACACATCTCAAATGAGATAAAATTTGGGAAAACGGCCATCACTATTACTGTCACAAATTTACTTGACTGCATTGCAATAAATAAATTGCCAAAGCCGGACTTAATTAAGATGGATATTGAGGGTGCCGAACTAGAGGTGACGCACTCAATCATTGAATATGTAAAAAAAATTAAGTGCAAATTGCTTATTTCCACTCATAGTGATGACATAACTCATGATCTTGTCAGCCTCCTTAAACGCAACGAATTCAATGTCACAGGCCATCAATGGTCTGGCAAGCCAAATATTAAAACACTAGCAAATAGTACACTAATTTTGGGAATACCATGAAAACTGTTAATAGAACTGTTGCACTGCAATGTGTAGGGTTTACTCTTAACGTATTAACAATTTTTTTTATTGCAAAACAATTAGGTTCTGCTGGCCAAGGTGAATATGCATGGCTTCGAGCTATGGCTTATTTGATAGAAGCATTTCTATGGTTTGGTCTTAATAATAGTATTACATATTTTGTGGCGCTCGACAGGAAGGAGCACGGTGAATACATCCTAAAAACCTGCGGTTATTATTTAATATTTCTTATGATAACTAGCCTTTTTACTTTAACTGTTTACAACATTTTTTCAGAAATTGATGCAATCAGAATTGCCAAGATTATTTTATGGATTTTCACTCTAGGTTTAGTACAAATTCTGTTGAAGTTTTTATTGGGCAGCCAGCTATTTTTATCGTTTAATATTATATATATAGTCTCCACATTATTACTCTTTATTAATGTTGCTATTCTGACTTATCTGGATAATCTTAGCATTTCTAGTGTAGTTTTTTGCCATATAACTTCAAACATTATTTCTTTCGGTTTAGGTATTTTTATACATAGGAGTATTTTTTCACTTTGGAACATTAAGCTAAGTTTTAAAATCACTATTATTTATAGCTATCTCCATGTTGGTTTCCGATCATATATATCAACATTGGGATATTTAGCTTTATATAGAGTCGATTTTTATGTGGTTGGCTATTACCTTGGTTTGGAAATCTTAGGTCTATACTCTGTAGCCATATATATGATCGAGGCTATGCAAAAGATACCTGAGTGGTTGGGAATGATACTTACACCCAAAGCTTCCAATCGCGATGTAAACATACGCCCAACCATCATAAAATACTCTATTTTTGTCGGTATATATGTATTGACAGTATTTTTGTTTTTATTGATACTCAACAATTTTGTGCAAGACTGGACGTCTTTCATAGGTTTGTCGGAATACAGTGGAGTTGAAGAAATATTGCCTTTGCTGTTTCCAAGAGTTCTATTCTATAGCGTAATGGTCATTTACGCAGCTTTTCTTGCGGGTAAAGGTTATCCCTTATATCATCTATTTTCTGGAATTAGTGCAGTTATTATTTTAAGCTTGTTGAGCTTCTATTTAGCACCTATATCTGGCCTAAATGGAATAATTGGAGCTGGTTCCATCGCCTTTTTTGTTTCGTTAACCATTATTGTTTTGGGTTTTTGGAATTGGACCTTGCCTTCACAAAAATGAACGAGAGGCCGTCTTGCTTAGCCAGTACCTAAGTCTTTTCGAGCTGCCCCAGTGGGCACTCCCATGGATTATATTTATTATAATCATGGCTATAGTAATAAAAAGAGCTATTGGTTTCCCTAAAAAATTCACCACGTTTACTATTATATTACCTTTAATTTTAATTAGTTTTGGGTTTTTCGTACCATTTACACTAAAGCTCAACGAGTTAATCACTGGAATCAATTTCAGTCATGAAAAGGAATATATTGTTTCTTTAACTCTTTTCTATTTATGTCTTTACTTGGGTATAGTGCTTTCAAATACTATTAATGCCAAAGTAGCCCCTGGTGAAATAAGATATCATCCAACTAGAACTACAGCTTTAGGAAGCAAAATTTATCTATTATTGATATCAATTCTATCTATTTTCTACCTGTTATTAATATATGCAACTTCGTTAAATTTTGACTTTGTATCATACTTATCTGGTATTTGGAGCTATAGTGATTACGAACTACATCGATACAGTTTTGCACGCGCAACCACAGGACTAGAATATTATTTGTACAATAAATTGCCGTATTCTCTAATGCCAATGATCTTAATTGCAATCTGGTTGCCAAATGAATTGTCCAAATTTACCAGAATTTCTGTAACTGCACTACTTTTATTTTGTATAGCCCAAACTGGTCACAAAATGCCGATAATTTACCCAATCATTTTTATTATATGTTCCTTATTAGCTAATAAAAGTAATTTTACTTTAGCGGGCAAACAAAAAATAGTTTTGTTTTTGACCCTTTTATTAATAATATTTGGTGTAATCCCAATATTTTATATTGCTCAAGGGTCCTCTTATATTGACTCATTAATTTGGTCCGTGCTTCGAGTATTTGGAGAAACGGTCAGAACTTTACAACTTCATTTTGAGGTTTATCCTAACGTTCATCCTTTTTTAAATGGTGCAAGTACTAAAACCATTCATGCAATTATTGGCTCGGGTGATTTTTTACCACCTTCTATTTACATCCCTTATGAGTTCTTGAATCTTAGAAATACTTCTTTTCCAACATTATTTATTGGAGAGGCATGGGCAGACTTTGGGTATGTTGGAGTGTCTCTGTATTCTCTTTTTGTTGGATGGTTATTACAAACATTTAATCATTGGTTTTATCGTCAGAAAGAACTTACTAATGAAAAAAAAGCGTTATATCTTGCTACGATGTTTAGCTCTTTGCATCTTCTCCAGTCAAACCTTCTAACCACATTTATTTCTTATGGATTAATAACCAACATTTTAATTTATCATGTACTCAAATTACGACTTTATCACACAACAAAGACTAATATTTTTAATGGCTTAAATAAAATTTAGCCTTCTTAATGTAATACAATTTAAGTCTTTCAAAGAGAAAGTGATAATTTCTGATTTGGAGTTCAGAATTTAATTTGGAGCAGTTCACACCAAATTGTCCATACCCACACTTAAATATGTAAATAGCCGATTTTATTGGAAGTCTGTTGGGAATGCGGCAATATCAAGCTTAAGAGTAGGTCTTATGCTGAGGTCTCGCTAGGTAAATGATTTACCTATTGTGAGTTGAATTTATGACTAATTTAACAAAAAGGTGATTGATGGGGAAAAAAAAGCAGTTGAGCCAAACATTTTCATACTTCAACAAAACTCCTTTTGAAACAGAAAAAAATGAGTCACCAATTTTAAAATACGTTTTTGAAGAAATAACACGATGTATGTTGCAGGGGATTAAAAAGGGTATCGCAGTAGATTTAGGTTGTAATAACGGTAAATACACATCTCAGTTAGCTCTGTATTTTGAAGAAATTTTTGGATTAGACTACGCTGAAAAAGCCCTTTTTTCGGCACCAAAAAAACAAAATATTACCTATGAAGTTATCGATTTAAATATAAATGCTAATAAGTTATTAAAATATAGAAACGTTGACAAGTACGTTGCGATTGCCATATTTGAACTTTTAGAAAATCCTGAAGACGTCATCAGAAATATATCTTTGTCGCTTAGACAAGGCGGAGATCTGTTTATCGTAATACCTAACAATAAAAGTCTAAATTTTTTAAGCTTTAGATTTTTATTGTTGCTAAAACGCTGGATGGGGCGAGAAGCAGAAAATATTTACAACAATGGAATAAACTTAAAAAAAATAAATAAAATACTTTCTGAGAATGGTTTTGAAATCACAAAATCTGACAAGATTATTGCATCGCCAGTTTATTTAATCAATTGCTTACCAGCTCTAGTACAGACTTTGATTGTGAAAATAGATCCACTTTTACTTAAAATTAGTGGCGGAGGCTACAAGTGTTTAATAGCAACAAAAAAATGAGTGTAATAATCACTGTGGATGTGGAGGCCCATCGCGTCATTGACGAAATTACAGGACCTACATTTGACGGCTTGCAAAAAATTATTAATGAGCTGGATGCAAATGCGATTAAAGCAACTTTCTTTGTTGATTTCTCTGAAGTTCATACTTGGGGTTTTCATGCTATAAAAATTGCATGTGACAAAATATTATCGTCTAAGCATGATATACAGCTTCATATCCACCCTCATCATTATTCGGGTGATCGTAACAGATGGATGCTTGGTGATTACTCATACGCAGAAAAAGTAGAGATTATAAAAGACGCAATATCAAATTATAAGAATATTGTTGGTAAAATGCCATTAGCCTTTAGAGCTGGAGCATTTGGCATTGATGAAGAGAGTTTAGAAATACTTTTTGATAACAATATTAAAATTGATTGTTCTTATATGGAACACGCCAAGCAGTGTAAAATAGACCCATGGGGCGGTGAGGGAAAAATTAGAATTGACGCAGTTAAAGAGCTGCCTTTAATTCCGGTCGTTCGCTTAACCATTTTTGGGAACGTTTATAAATCCAGCTCTCTTGATTTCAATTGGTTGCCAAACTTTTATATAAAAAAAATCTTATTTCGAAATAGAGTTAGAAAAGTTCCTGCGGCAGTTATTCTTATGCATAGCAGCTCTTTGTCTATGAGAAAATCACAGAACGGGTTTGCTAAATCTAAATTTTTTAATAAAAAACTTACTGACCTTCTATTTTTTTTAAACGATAAAGGGTTTAGGACAGAAACAGTAGCAGATTGGGCTACAAACGGTTCAATTTCAAAAAAACAATTTGATAAGGCAAGTAAAGCTGAAGGTAACTTCTTCATACAATATTATTTATTACTTTATCAAAGTTGGATAGGAAAAGGATTTAAAAAACACTTTCTAATATTTTACTATGGTAATATTGGAATTGTGCTGCTGGCAATTTTATTGACCCTTTGGATATTAAAATGAGGATAATAGTGGTTCAAAGATTTTTGCCTCATTACAGGTATAATTTCTACGAAAATGTTGCAAAACAAGCAAACGTTAGTCTATTATATAGCTGCAAACTAGGTGAAGTTTCCAAACGAAAATGGCAATATAAAACCTTTGGAATTTCAATAAATATTAAAGTTGGACATTTAAAGGACAAGTTGGTTATTTCGCCATTTGTTATATTTGATCTATATCGAATCAAACCGTCCATTGTTGTATTAGAGGATATTTCTGGCCTCCCAAATAGCTTAATGGCTATGATCTATTGTAAAATAACAAGAACACCTTACTTAATATGGGGATTAGGCAATATCCCGTCAAAAAAACGGTCTATTTTGCGCAAACTTCTTAATCCATGCATTGAGTATTTATATAAAAACTCATCGGGTTTTCTCGGTTATAGTCGACACGCGTGTAACATTTACTCTGCTATAGGAAAGCCTACTTACTGGGTTCCGAATGCGACGCTAAACAGGCCGTCAACTGCTACTGTGGAAAAAACGTTAGATCTCATTTCCCAAAAGTATGATGTGCAGAATTATAAAGCCCTTCGCATTCTTTTTATTGGTAGGTTGCTGCATCAAAAAAAAGTTGATTTGTTAATATATGCGATATCCACACTGAAAATTCGTGTTAAATTTTGTCTGGATATAATCGGTGATGGGCCATGTGCCAAAGAGCTGCAGGAGCAGGTGAATCAGCTAGAAATTCAAGACAAAGTCACATTTCATGGTGCTATCTATGATGAAGCTACTAAAAATAAAATTATTGGGTCATGCCATATCAGTGTTATTCCTGGTTTAGGTGGCTTAGCTGTGCAGGAAAGTATGGCTAATGGTTTGCCAGTTTTGTGTGGGAGTACAGATGGTACTGAGAAAGATCATATTATAAATGGTGTGAACGGTTATCTTGTGTCGGAACCAATAACAGTTGAAATAATCCAAAAGATGATTTCAAAGTTTTGTGATTTAAGTTTGTACGAAAAAGAAGCGGTCTCGCGTGCTGCTCTTTCTTGTGTTAGTACGAACTACAATAGCGAAACCATGGCGAATGCTTTCGTTGCTTCATGCTTGGCAACAAAAGGTCAGCACTAAAGATTGGACAATCTAATTTTAAATAATTTAGCAACCTTTGAGACGCTGCATGAAACTGTTTGACAAACACCGTAGGATTTATTACTCAAAGTCTTCGATCTTGCGTCTGATGACGATACGCTATTGCTCTGATCTTTTTTCTATTATTATATTTCCTGGTTGGCCGTAATTAAGCCAATTGAGATGTTAAAGAAACCCTAGTACTGACACTGAAAACTAGTATTTTCTGAAAGTTTTTGAAATAAAGTTTGTTTCCAAAGATCTTATAATTATTATAATGTTAATCAATAAACGAACTTACTCTGTAGGATGATAAAACAATGCAAGCAGTGATATTAGCAGGGGGATATGGAACCCGACTGGCAGAAGAAACTACTGTCAAGCCAAAACCAATGGTGGAGATCGGTGGAATTCCAATCTTATGCCACATAATGAAGCATTATTCATCATATGGAATAAATGACTTTATTATTTGTTGTGGCTATAAAGGTTATGTAATTAAAGAATTCTTCTCGAACTATTTTTTACACAAATCTGATGTAACATTTCACATGTCAGATAACAGCACAGAATTTCATAATCAACGAGCCGAACCGTGGAAAGTGAGCCTCATTGATACGGGTGAAAACGTAATGACCGGAGGCAGGCTTCTCAGAGTGAAGAAATTCCTGAACCAAGAGGAGGATTTTTGTTTAACTTATGGAGATGGACTAAGTGATATAAATATCAGTGATTTAATTAATTTTCATAAGACAAGTAAACTAGACGCAACTGTTACAGCGGTCGCGCCCCCTAGCCGGTTTGGAGCTTTGGATATAAAAAATAACATAGTGCGTAAGTTTACTGAAAAACCTAAGGGGGAAGGATCTTTTATTAACGGCGGCTTTTTTGTTCTGTCACCACGGGTATTAGATCGAATTTCGGGCGATGATACTGTTTGGGAGCAGGAACCACTTCATTCACTAGCAGCAGATAAACAGCTTGGTTGTTTTCGGCATACTGGTTTTTGGCAGCCCATGGATACTCTAAGAGAAAAAGAAGCACTTGAGAAACTCTGGTCAGAAGGGAACGCACCATGGAAAACCTGATGAAGAGCGGCTCTGTAGATAAATCGTTTTGGCTTGGGAAAAGGGTCTTTATTACGGGTCATACCGGCTTTAAAGGTAGCTGGCTATCGATTTGGTTGCACAACTTGGGCGCCATAGTCCAGGGGTATTCGTTGGTTCCGAAAGATGACCTTAATCTGTTTACTTTAGCAAAATTAAACAAATTGATAAAGGGCGATTTTTGTGATGTACGAAATCTTGAAGATTTAAAGAAAAGTATAATTAACTTTTCACCAGATATCGTCTTCCATCTTGCTGCGCAGCCACTGGTTGTTGACTCTTATTACCAAAGCGCTGAAACCTTTGAGATAAATGTATTAGGCACTGTCAATTTATTTGAGGCATGCAGAGGATGTGATACGATAAAAGCAATAATAAATATTACCACTGACAAGGTTTACGAAAATAATAACAAAATAGTAAAGTTTGATGAAGAAAGTGCATTAGGTGGTCATGATCCATACAGCAGCAGCAAAAGTTGTTCTGAGCTTGTGTCTAAATGCTACACAAAGTCCTTCTTCAGTAACTTAGATGTGGGTGTTGCAACCGCAAGAGCCGGAAATGTAATCGGTGGGGGAGACTGGGCACATAACAGATTAGTTCCAAACGCTATGAAGGCATTTTCAGACAATGAGACATTGGTCATCAGAAGTCCAAGCTCTGTTCGGCCTTGGCAACACGTACTGGATCCCCTTAATGGCTATTTACTTTTAGCCGAAAAACTATTCGTGTCGCCAAATAGTTTTTCTGGATCCTGGAATTTTGGACCGAATGATGATGCTTTTAAAACAGTGCTTGAAGTGGTTGAATTAATTTCTACAGAATGGGTAAATTCAAAGTGGAAAATAATAGAATCTAATAACTTATATGAGGCACAGGAACTTCGGCTCGATGTGCAAAAGGCCTTTGATTTTCTTGGTTGGAGGGCTAAAATCCCATTGAAAGTAGCAGTTAAGAATGTTACAAACTGGCATAAAATGTGGCTTTCAGGGCAAGATTTGTTTCAGTTCTCCAGTAACGAAATTGAGGATTACCAAGTATGACCAATTCTGAAGTGTTGAGATTAGAGATCTTAGATAAGGTTTCTAAATATTGTTTGGGTTCCTAATGACTCTCAAAGGCGATTCTAAGACTGATCGTGCTTCATTGCTGAAGTATTTAAATCAAAGTGTAATTGGAATATGCCTGATATTTGCTGAAAATCTAACTAAGCAGAAATATTTTAAAAAAATAAAATATCGAGTATCTTCAGATTTAACATACATAGAAATTATAATAAAAAATACATTTTTCTTAGGTGTTTATCCTTGTTTTAACAAAAATCATTTAAACTTTGCCGCACAAAAACCGGAGGAATTTTTTGATGTGTGTGTAGATTGGTAGTCGGTGCTCAAAAAGTTTTGGCTAAGTCCCCTACTAGCACATTAGCCTGTAAACGGATCTTAGTAACTGGTGGGTCTGGTTACATTGGGAGCAAGATAATTCGACATCTGCTGAGCTGTGGAATTGAAACAGCTGCTATGACGTTTAGTTCAGGAAATAGTTTATTCAACTTGACTTCAAATAAATTTTTCAAAATTTTTCAAGTCAACACCAACTATGACAACGTGTTTACTATACTTCAAAGTTATCAACCTGATATTATAATTCATCTGGCATCACCAGGAAAAACTGTTGAAAATCAAAGCGAATTTGTAACAGGAATTTTGAATTATGGGCATGAAATTCTTACCGCAATGGTCGAGTTAGGTATAAATCACATTGTTAATACTGGTACGTATTGGGAACACTTTGAAAATGCACAATATGACCCAGTTGACTATTATGCTGCTTGTAAGAATGCATTTCAATGCCAGCTCGACTATTTCTCTAATGTAAAAGGAATACGAGCAGTTACTTTGAAGTTGTATGATGTCTACGGCTCTGATGATGCGCGAAACAAATTACTCAACCAATTGATTCGGAATGCAGGTTCTGAGAAAGCTCATGATTTAACGCCAGGATTTCAAATACTAAACTATGTCTATATCGATGATGTAATATCAGCCTATTGTCAGGCAATGGTTATTACGCAAAATATGAGGATTCCGGAGCATCGTTCTTTTGGAGTTCGCTCTGACGAAAACTTCACGCTTCAATCTGTTGTACACGTGCTAGAGCATGTAATTAATAAGTCAATTAAGATCAATTGGGGTGCTTTGAATTATATGCCAAGAACTAACTTTGATGCAGTAGATATTATACCCAAACTTCCTGGATGGACCACAACAATTAGTCTAAAAGAGGGTTTGCAGAAAATAATAAACTCTAAACTATAAATAAACGAGAAGTAGAATATCGCATGCAGCCTTTATTAACTATCGCTATCCCCACTTATAATCGGCCACAAAAATTAAGAGAATTATTCGATAGTTTTTTGGAAGAAATAGTTGAAACTAATTTGTGTAAAATTGAAGTCCTAATATTTGATAACTCTGATGAAAAAATAGCAGATAAGAATCGTATTTTGTTTGAGCATGATAATATTCTTTATGAAAAAAATTCTGAAAATTTAGAATATCAAGGTAATCTAGTTAAATGTCTTAGTCACGCCAAAGGCTCATTTATTTGGGTTGTTTCTGACGATGATGAAATTTGCACCGATATCCTTCCACAGTTACTTAAAACTTTATTAGCACTTAAAAATACGAAAGTTAACTGTATCATGTTGCCAGTTTTGAATTCTGATGGATTAGGGATTACAAAAGTTACAAATACATCATATTATTGGAAATGCAAAAATGGTGATAACATTAACAGTTTATTAAGTAAAAATAATATTTTACCATTTATACTTTTTTCATCTGCCATAATTCGGAACCACCAAAATATAAAAGATATATCGTTTGATACCTCTATTCATTTTGAGGATAATGATTTCATCCAAATCCCTTTATATTTATCTATAATAGGCAAAGGTAGTCTTCATTTTTTTGAAGATGTTGTCTTAAAATATAATGCGACTGGTGACATTCGCTTCAATATTGAAAATATGTTCAATTCCATGCTTTTTGTGATCAATTTTTATTCAGGTTTGGGTCTAATCACAACAAATACTTATAAAAAGAAAAATTATAAAATGTGGGCAGGATGGTTTCTGATGGGTAAATCAAAATTATACAAGGTTCCAGGCATTAGTGGGTTTCGTTGCAAGCTTATGCCTTATTTGGTGGAGAGTTTGTCTACTTTAAACTTTGGCCTTACTTTACTTTTTTTTATTCCAGGGTCCATTTTAAGAAATTGTTACCTTATTAGATCGAAGGTTAAAAAGTGGTTTTGAATTTAACATCAGTTCATAAAGGCAATCAACGGCTCTTGCCTTGAAATCGTCGATATCTGTTCTTTATTGTTGTCTCATTTAGGGCCTCTTTCATGGACAGATATAAAGTACCCTAATATCCAAGAGCTGGGACGAAGTTCAGATAGAAAATAGAAACAAAATATTACAAAAAAAGGCGTTAATAGCATAAAAACGTCAGCTAATTTTGGGATATTAGAAAAAAAATAAATATATATAAAAATAATTAAATGTATAGTCCTAGAAAAAGAGTTAAAATGATACAAAATAACATATGGTCGGATTAATGAAGATTGCAAGTACATTAATAACAATTCTAAAGATATTTTCTGACCCGAAGGCAATTTGGGGATTGATAACATGGCCAATTTTTTCAGTAACATCGTATTCAAATCTTTCTGCTATGCGAAATCAGGGAATTGCCCCACTCACGATCATTGATTTAGGTGCTAACGTGGGCCAATTTGCAGTTGCCGCAGCGAAAATTTTTACATCTGCTAGAATTTATTCTTTTGAGCCTGATCCAGTAACTTTTTCTAAGTTAGAAAAAAACACTAAAAAATTTGATGACTCAAACAATTTCAATGTTGCCGTTGGTGAAAAAAATTATCAGGCAAATTTTTTTCGGAATGCTTACAATCACTCTAGTTCCCTTTTTGAATTACACTCTAATCATAAAAACTCTTTTCCAGATGCTGCTGTGCTGGAAGAAATTACTGTGACCGTTGAACGGTTAGACGCAATAATGAAGGATAAGCCACTGCAAAGGCCTGTGCTTTTAAAACTGGACATCCAAGGTGCAGAAGTGGCAGCACTTAATGGAGCGTCAGAAACGCTTTTGAACGTTGATTTCATATTGATCGAGGTGTCTTTTAAGCCGATGTATCTAAACGAGATGGTGTTTAGTGATATTATGAAGCTGATCGAAGCAAAAGGTTTTGAATTTGTTAGACCGATCAGCTTTTTGTCAGACGCTTCTGGGTATGAAATACTCCAATCTGACCTATTGTTTAAGAAAAGTGGAATTGAAATTGAGAAATGATATTAAATTACGTGTTGAAAGAGAAAAAAACGCACATGGCGAAGATGGAATTTTAGAAGCTGCCGTTAAACTGAAGGACAGATTCTCCCATATTATGGAAGGGCCCTCAATGCAGCGTTGTGATATTCAGGAAAACCTATTTTTTGACGATGTAAAAAATAAATCTGTTCTAGACATTGGATGTGGATTTGGAGAGAAAAGCTTTATGCTGGCGTCGCGGGGCGCTAACGTTTTAGGTGTTGATATAAGCGATAACTACATTGAATTTTGCTCGTCGGTTCAAGGTCAAATGACAGCAGGTAATCTTTGCAAATTTAAAGTTATGGATGTTCATTATTTAGATCTTCCGGATAATCATTTTGATTACGTTTTTGGAAGAGGCATTATCCACCACCTTGATCTTCAACGATCTATGGTTGAGATAAGACGGGTTTTAAAGCCTGGGGGTAGAGCAATATTCTTAGAGCCCTTGGCTGCTAATCCACTATTGAGGCTTTTTCGATTATTAACCCCCTACGCACGTACAGTGGATGAACAGCCTCTTACTTCTAAGGATTTACTTTGGATAGAAAAAAACTGGAGCGTCGATAGTAGCTACTATGGCTTAATAACCGCTCCGCTCGCTATGCTCACATCGCTATTGATTAAGCGTTATCCTCTAAATCCCTTATTACTTATTGCAGATAAGCTAGAAATTTTGGTAAACAAAATAAGTTTTTTACAAAAATATAACCAATATGTATTGCTTAATTTAATAAAAAATTAGATGTAAATATAAAAATTATAAGGATAAATTTTCTAGGAAAGTTTAAATCGATCGATAAAAAATAATGGTGAGTTGACAATGTTGAATAAAAAAAACAAGAAAGTTCTCTTGATCAGTCCATTTTTTTATCCAGAAAAAATCTCAACAGGAAAATATAATACTATTCTTTCTGAAAGCTTACGAGAAAGAGGTTTTAGGACAAAAGTTCTATGTTCTTATCCAATTTATCCTAAATGGAAAGTTCAAATTTCTAATGAGGAACTTCCTGGGATAGATATTCAACGGAATGGTAGGTGGGTTAAATATCCTAAAAGCAGTTTATTGAGAAGGTTTGTGTTAGAATTTTGGTTCACAGTAAATATCCTGTTGAAAACATTTTTGGTTTTCAGGTATGAAAATATCATTTGTGTAATTCCTCCGTCTCTATTCTGCTTATTTGTTTGCATTTTAGCAAAAAAATCGAGACTAATATGCATAATTCATGACCTGCAGGGTGTCCATATCACGACATCGAATAGTATAAGTAAAAAATTAATCGCTCGTCTAATAAAAAGTATTGAAGCTACAATTTTTAGAAAATCAAGGCATTTGATTTTTTTATCCAGCGAGATGAAAGATGTGGTAAATGCCGAGTTCGCAGATCTGGAGCTTAAATCTTCCGTTATATACCCACCCATTACGGTAGATACATTCAATAATAATAGAGACTTAGATTTTATATTTAACAAAAGATATGTGAATATAGTATACTCAGGAGCATTAGGAGACAAACAAAGTCCGGAGCTCCTTATAGAGCTTGCTCAGCTGATAATTTCAAAATCTAATTTCTTTAGATTTATCTTTGTCTCAAACGGGCCAATATTTGAAGCTATGAAGATTCAAAATAGTAATCCTGATATAATGTTTATTAATTTGGTTGATGAAATTTATTTAGGTGAGCTGTTGGTTAGGTCTGATTTACAGATAGTGCCTCAGCGAACTAACACATCAAAAGGTTCGCTACCTTCTAAAATCCCAAATATCCTAAAGTCAGGCACTTCACTTTATGTTATCACCGATAGGGACTCTGAGTTAGATAAACTAGTTTCAGAGCATGATGGCTGTGTAGTTAGTAATACTTGGGACATACAGCAAAATTATATCCAAATTATGGATTTTTATAAAAATACCAAATTCAAAAAGAAAAATAGAAACGACTGTTTATCGAAATTTGACGAAAAAAGGTTAAGTGAATTAGTGTCTTGTCAATTCGAATAATTATATTTGTTGTGAGAGGCAGTAGTATATTAATCTTCCCATTTTAACGGGGATGGGTTCAGCCGATCAGCGCAAAAAATAGTGGATCTTTAGATTTGGAGGACTGTGTTGATGCGGAAATCGTTACCGATGGACGAACATAAGAAGTCAGTCATTTGGCAGGAATGGGAGCAAGGAACTTCGTAGCCAAATATCGCGTTTTATACGTTGTTTTTGTCATTTAAAATTGGGCTATACTAAGTGAAACTGTTCGAAAAAAGGGACGAAGTTCAACCGATACTAAATACGAAGATCACTCAGCGCAGAGCCTGCCTAAAATCACAAAGAAATCCCCAAATTATTCTTAAACAGGCAAAAAAGTAGTTTCAAAAACCTAGAGTCCACGAACTCTTGCCGCAGTCAGTAATCGTTGTTAATAAAAAACCTGTTGTTCTGGCTTTACTTGTGAGATGAATGATGGGTAAATCCTAGATGATTTAAATGAGCGTCTAACATCGTTATTTACATGCGGTTTTATATCGACATAACAATACCGCATAATTTTTGTATATTAGGAGAAATACTTTATGAAATGCGCAGTAATATTTGGTGGCACAGGCTTTATAGGATCTTTTTTTGCAAAATATTTATTAGATAACGACTGCTTTGGTAAAGTCTACTTAGTTGATATTGAGAGCAGTTTCTCAAAAAAAAGCAAATTTCGAACGCGTGAGCTAGAAAGTGACACTCGAATTGAGTTTGTATCTATAGACGTAAAGCTACTGAATGAAAACTTTAGACCTCCCGAAGACATTATCCTTATTGCTAACTTTGCAGCAATCCATCGAGAGCCAGGCCATGAAATAAGTGAATATTTTGACACAAATATTTTAGGAGCTGAAAATGTCTGTAAGTGGGCAAATTTTGTTGGATGTAAGGACATTATTTTCACAAGTTCAATAGCTCCATACGGACCTAGTGAGGTTGCTAAATTAGAAGTCTCCACACCAACGCCAACCACGGCATATGGGAGTTCTAAGCTCGCAGCAGAAAAAATACACTGCATATGGCAAGCCACAGACCGGAAAAATAGAAATTTAACAATAGTTAGGCCAGGAGTGGTTTTTGGACCTGGCGAGGGTGGGAACGTATCTCGCTTAATAAAAGCAATTATTGGAAGGTATTTTGTTTATATGGGTAATAGAAAAACCCGTAAAGCAGGTATTTATGTCAAGGAATTATGTCATGCCATGTGGTGGATATCGGAACAACAAAAAAATAATGGGCAGGGCATGGTTTTGTTTAATATGTCAATGAACTCAGCCCCTACTATTGAAGAATATGTTAATGTGGTTTGTGAAGTATCTGAAATTAAAAGATTTATCCCAAATTTGCCCTTTTTTATAGTAATTAGCCTCAGCTACTTTATTACATTTATATTGGCTATTTTTTCATTGGAACACGCATTCAAACCCACGCGCATTAGAAAATTGGTAAGATCCAATAATATAATTCCCGGAGTTCTTGCGGACTATGGTTACACATATAAATACACTCTCGTAGAAGCTTTCCAAGATTGGAAAAAATGCTGTCCAGAGGAATGGTAATAAGTAAAAGGAAATACCAAATGAAAGAGACCCTCGAGCCAAAAGAAGCGTTTCCATATAAAGGCCCTACCGAAGACATTCGGATCAAGTATCAACACATTTTTGATTACAGGGGTAAGTTGCCAATTCGCTATTCAAAAATTGTCTTTGATAAAAGCATAGCCCTTTTACTATTAGGCATAGCACTCCCGATTCTTATATTTTTGAAAATATTATACGTTCTGGAAGGTTGGCTTATCAGGGAAAACGCTGGGTCTATGATTTTCTACTATAATGCTGTTAGTGCAGGTAAAATAATACCAAAATATAAGCTTAGATTGATAAAACAAAAATTCATCGATACTGAAGGTGCTAAGCGTCATGACTGGATAGCCTTTTCTGCTGAGTGGTCAGTTGAAAGCCAAACATACGTCGGTAGGATTGTAAAAAAGTTTTACTTAGATGAGTTGCCCCAATTTTGGAGTGTTCTGAAAGGTGATATGAGTATCGTAGGTCCAAGGCCTCTCTCTGTACTCCACTATGAAAGAGATTTGGCTCAAGGGAACGTAACACGCCGAATGTTAAAAGGAGGTTTGCTGGGACTAGGTCATATAAATAAGGGCACTTCCGAAATGGGTAAAGCAGATTATGAATATGAATATATAGATAAATATTTAAAATATTCTTGGGTTGATCTATTGCGCCTAGATTGCTTTATAATCTGGAAGGGTCTAATTTTGATACTTAAAGGTGGAGGACATTGATATTTGTTAACAATCTTTTAAGTTTCTTTCGAATTCTGACAAAACTGCAATAATTAAGAGGATTAATAGATAGTTTTTTGGAAGAAATAGTTGAAACTAATTGGTGTAAAATTGAAGCTCTAATATTTGATAATTCTGACGAAAAAATAGCAGATAAGAATATTATTTTGTTTGAGCATAACAATATTCTTTATGAAAAAATTCTCAAAATTTAGAATATTATGGTAATCTAGTTGAATGTCTTAGTTACGCCAAAGGCTCATTTATTTGGGCTATTTCTAATGATGATGAAATTTGCACTGATATCCTTCCATAGTTACTTAAAAGTTTATAAGCACTTAAAAATACGAAAGTTAACTGTATCATGTTGTCAGTTTTGAATTCTGATGGATTAGGGACTGCAAAAGTTACAAATACGATAAATATATGTGTAATTAAAATTATTAACAATTAGCTTAACACGTATGATAATTATACTGGAAAATATAAATTCTTATTAAATCTTTTTAACAAAGTTACATCTCAAGTAAAGGATTAATTAAAATGAACCCGAAGGTTTGAAAAGCAGTTTTTCCAGTAGCAGGATTAGCTACAAGGTTTTTGCCTGCGACCAAGGCAATGCCTAAAGAGCTTTTACCCATCATAGATAAACCACTTATACAATATGCTGCTGAAGAAGCGATTGCTGCAGGCTTGGATACATTAATATTCATTACTGGTCGTAACAAGCGTGCAATTGAAGATCACTTTGATGGCAATAATGAACTTGAATTGGCGTTGCGCACAAAGGGTAAAAATGAAATGGCTGATATGGTCAAAAATATTTTACCAGAAGGTATAGAGTGCGTTTTTGTGAGGCAAAAAGAACAATTAGGGCTTGGTCATGCAGTTCTATGCGCAGAGCGAGTTGTGGGCAATGAGCCGTTTGCATTACTCTTAGCTGATGATTTTTTAACATACAGTGGTAACGGTATTACGTCAGATCTTATCAGTGGATATGAAAAAACTGGTAAGTCTCAACTTAGTGTCATGAAAGTCGATGGCCCTGATATATCAAAATATGGTGTCATTGTGCCAAATAATAAAACAGGATTGGTCTCAGGTCTAATAGAGAAACCAAACTCTGAAAATGCACCTTCAAACCTAGCCAGTATTGGTCGATATGTCCTTACACCTGATATTTTTGAGATATTAAGAAATCAGTCTGTAGGTGTTGCAGGTGAAATTCAGCTTGCGGATTCTATAAACGTGCAGGCAGCAAATAATATGGTTGAGACAGTCTTATTAAATGGTAAACGTTTTGATTGTGGTAGTATTCAAGGTTATGTTGAGGCTATTAAGGATGTAGCATCAAATTATAAATTTGATTAAATTTTTTTGTAAATATGCTTATTTATAAAATTGACTAAAAATAACAATAACAATAACAGAAAGCTGATAGCAGATTTCAAGCATAATTTTACTACTTATGGTTTAAAAGTTTTTTTTCAAAAAATAGAATTAAATTTATCCCCATTGATCAAAATAATAACTTGCATAATAAAATTTTCTTAAGACATTTAAGTTTGAAGAATTTAAGAAAAATTTTAGATATTATCTTTTAGGGTATATTAATAATAATTGATTAATTATTTCAATCTGGTACTTTATTAATTTGATACTTAAAATATACGATATAAAAATGAAAAAAAATTCTCAAAATTTATATGGAAATAAGTTATTTTGGATCAATAAACGAATATTTGACATTATTTTAAGCCTATTACTACTTCCTTTATTTTTTACAATTGGAATATGTCTATTAGTTTTAAATCTATTTTTTAATCAAGGTAAATTGTTTTTCATTCAGAAACGTATGGGTAAGAATTGTGAATTTTTTTTAGCAATTAAATTTCGTACTATGACACATGTTAAAGAAATTACTAGAAAATTTGATGAACCAATTGAAACAAATAGAATTACACCCTTAGGTAAAGTTTTACGTAAAATACGTATTGATGAATTACCTCAAATTCTGAATGTTTTAAAGGGTGATATGAGTTTGATTGGACCTAGGCCAGATTATTATGTACATGCATTAGAATATTTGAAGAATGTTGAAGGATATCGTGAAAGGCACGCTATTCGGCCTGGTATTACTGGCTTATCGCAAATCAGATTAGGGTATGTAGAAACTTTAGAGGCGACATCAAATAAAACATCTATTGATAATTATTATATACAGAACTTAGGTTATATTATTGAACTAAAAATTATACTTAATACAATATTAATTATAATAAAAGGTTTGGGAAAATAAAAGTTCTTATTTATTTTTGATATTCAATATTCAATATTGTTCTGAGGAATATGCTCAGGATCTATCCACATACCTGAAAAAGGCTATGATTAATATCATTTTATGTGGTATTGCATATTCTGTTTGCACTGCAATTTCCAAAATTGATTTTTTACAAATGAAACAATGCAGTTCTCGGATAATTTATTCTGTAAAAATTTATTAAACGCCTGAAGGTGCAAATAAAATATATATTTCAGTCTTTGATGGGATCATTTATGTGATATGGACACTCCTGACTGCATTAGCTGGTTCATAATAGTTATGAAAATAGATTTTTGAATCAATAATTTAATTCTTAATAAGCATATTTTATAGGCTGGAATTGTAAGGCTAAGTTACGGGATATTACCATCCTGAAGATCACGAAGTAAAATTCTGAGCGGGTTGAGTTCAGTCAGCGTCCGTGAGAACGAGATTATTGGGCGGTCGGCGACGTACACAATGTCATTCGGCCTCAGCTCTGTCTGAGCGGCGACCAATATTCGTGAAACATTTTGCGTGTCAAGATGATAGGCAACAGATGGGTTTCGTCCTCGCAGGAGATAGACTTCTGAACGTTTTGCCAGCAGATTATTTAATGCACCCTTTGGTGAAAAGAGTATGTTGGCTAGTGTTTCCCTTTTTGACGGATCAATGGGCACCAGTTCAGCATTCCCAGCGCCGCCCAATGCAAATACTTGGCCCAATTTATAATCAAAGTCTTTCAATTTTATGGTGTCGCCATCTTGGATCAATACATTTGATGCGCCCCCACTCAGCATTTTTTGCCAAGACATCCGGTGTGAAACGCCATTCCTAATCAGCTCAATTACTTTAAACGTTGCACTACCCTGACTAATGGTTTGGTTATTACTTAGGACCGCATCTTTCAAATCCACCACGGTATCAGTTAACGGTAGCGCTTTGGTGCCATTATTCTCTGTCACTAAGAAAAACTTTTTACTTTCAAAGCCCGTCACTTCAAGCTGAAAATTTGGGGTCAATCCCTTGTCCATTAGAATACGCGTAATATCGGTCTGCACCTCAGCCAGTGACCGATTTTTAGCTTTTAGGCTGCCAACACCCCGTATTAAAATGTTGCCCCGTGAACCCACAACAGCCTCTATGGATGTAGAGGTTGTTGCTGCCTCATCTATCTCAATTTGGTCTCTGTCTTTTATCACGATGCGCGGAGATGTTTTGTCAAACAATTGTCCCGCCGTCATGCGAAATTTTTGACCGTCGCGTGTCAGCGATACAATAGTACTGTCTTTAGATGATGGGCGCAGACCATAGGTTATGGCCAATTCTTTTAGTGTAATGGGTAGATTAGTTATCGGAACAATATTATTACCAAGATCTTTGTTTGGATTTGGAAACGTCACAAAAGCTTTTTTACTGTTAAAACTGGTTATTTCGAGTTGAAAACTGGGCGCAAGCCCGTTTCTAATCAATATGTTGCGTACTTCAGTCTGTACATCACTCAGTGACCGGCCTTCGGCCTTAATACTGCCGAGGCCCAGTAATAGAATGTTGCCATTAGTGCCAATGAGCCCCGAAGTCTTTAGGACATTTTCGCTAGACTGAGGTTTAGCAGCATTTCGATTGTTTTCATCATTACCAGTTTGAGGAATTTTGGAAATTATATTACCTAGACCACCGGCAACCTCGTTTAGCTGGATCAACGTCAATTCGTCGCCAACACCAAGAAGGTAGTCTGCCTCTGTGGGTTGAGTTGGAAATTGCGCAGGCGAATCCATAAACTCATTCAGCTGCGTGTACAGCAGTTGGTCGCCAATACCGAGAAGGTAATCATTACTTTCAGACGAAGGCGGCATGTTTGAAGTCATAAGATCAGCTTCGTTGAGCACATTCGCCTCAGATCCGGCCCCAGTCTGCATGAGCCGCCTTGGATATGGAGCCTTGTTCGCGTCTCGCGCACTTTCAAATGTCAGACTTTTAATGTTTATCTCGAAGTCTTCCTGAACGCTCTGCGTTTCAACACCCTGCTTGCCACCAAAGAAAGAAACTGGCTCAAGAATTTTGTTACAAGCATTCAAGAGTAGGGATGAAGCGATGCAACATATTATGAGTCTAAAATTAGTCATAAAGCAGTCCTTGAATTGGAAGAAGTGAACGCATGTGTATCAGGGTAGCGGATTTTGTTTTCTTAGTTTTCGCGATAGTGATGTGGAACATTTTTTGCCCCTCTAAGGCACTCAAGAGACTTATTGCGTCACTGTTATCCGCGCACAATAACACCAGATCAAAAGTTGAGTTAAGCGACTGGATGTTTTTCCAAAAACTTCTTTGACTTAGCAGTTCCATGGCCGCCAAATCGCCGTCTGGCCTCAAAATCGATATGTTGCCCGCACTCTCAGCAACAACAAATGATCCGACAGAAAGCCTCTCGAGATCAATACCTAGTTTTTTGGCGCGTGATGAGAAATCGACCACCGCAACTTTCACAGTGTCAGACTGCATATAGCTCGCAAGCGCCCGCGCCACATCATTGCCTGTCAATTTTGTGCGTGAAGCTGTCACCACAACTTGCTTCGCAGAACTCTTATGAATTTCCACGGCCACGTCTCTAAGGACAGGGCGTGGCTTTTTAATGAGCATTGTATTCAGGTCATTCAGGCTTTTATTGCGAACGGGCAGCAAGGCGCTGACGTTGGCAGTAATCCCTGCCTGCGCTCCAGCTATAAGGGAGTTTTTTGAATAGTAGACGCCGCGACGAAGTGCCAAGGCAAGGGAGAGCGCTGTGCCAACAAATAGCCCAAGGACAGCCCCTAGCACCAAAACAAGACTGCGTTTTGGCGCTGATGGACTTATTGATGGGGATGCGTATTCATAAACTTCGGTTCTATCGGGTCGGTAACCGCTTGCCATGCTTTGGGCTTTGACTTGCTCAATCATTACAGTGTAGGTCGCCTCGGCAATTTTAGCTTCGCGCTCTAATTTTGCGTAAGTTTCTAGGGCCAGACCTGAGCGCTCCGCATCTATCTGTGACGCATTTATTTGCGACTGCAGTCTATTTTTGCGTTCAGTCAACGTATCAAAAACTGCGTCCACAGAGCTAGCCTCCGGCCAACTCCAGGAGCTGATAATTTCATTTTGTCCCAAGACCCGGCGGAACTCAACTTGATCAACGATGGGAAACTGCTGGCGCAGCGCCAGATAACTCTCCTGATCTGTTGTCTCGTTCTGCAGCAATGACGAAAGGGCGACAACCGCATCATACAGCTCAGTGGTTCGGCTCAGTTGTTCACGCAATCCATCAAGCTGCAAAGACCTGGCGGCAAAACTTTCTAGGGGCAGTGCGCTGTTCTCTAGAGCGAATTGCTTAAGGCTAGACTGCGACGCCTCCAAGTCACTGAGGGCCTTAGCCAATGTGTTGGACAGGTAGGACAGCTGCGCGTCCTGTTCGGTGTTTTCTTTATTTTCTAAAGTAGAGATAATTTCATCCATGATTGTATTTGAAATTTCGGCCGCACGCTGTGGGTTCATATGCGTGATCGCAATTTTAATTGCCCCGTCTGGCGTTTCATCCAGCACAATACTTTTGGTATATTTTTCGACTATGCCTTGCCAAGTGGCCTCTTGAGGGTCGATGGCAGGCTTTTGCCAACCGATTGCACGCTTTATTAGGGACATCCAAAGTGGATCGAGCGAGTTGGGATTGTATTTGTTAAAATAAGGGTCCGCCTGAAAATTCAATTTGGCATCAAGTTTTTCTATAAAAATTCTGCCGGTGACCTGGTCTGTTGGCAAAATTGAAATGGCGACCCCGCCCCCAAATCCAGCGAGGCTGGCCACCATGCCGAGCTCCCCGCTGAGCGAAACGCCGCCAGATTTTGATTGGTCAATTTTGAAAATAGCCGTAGACGTAAATTCCTTCTCCGCATTCAGAGCGTAATAGCCACCAAACACGATACCCAAGGCACAGGCACAGGCAATGTATAATTTATAGGCCCAGAGGGTTATAAACAATTCGCGCAGATCAATTTCATTGTTAAATTCTGGCTTTAGATAATCTTGCATTTCTTATTCCGGTAAATTAAAATCATAGGTAACATATTTAAAATTAATTAGTAAATAATATTTGAAAATATATTTATTATATCAAATAATTAAAATTCTACTGACGTAAATAGGCTAAATATTGTACCGTTTGATATATTAGCTTTATCTAATATCATATTTTGATAGCCAATACTTCCACCTAAATCAAAACCGTCTTTTTCCCAATGAATTCCCAGTGTTGTTATCGTTCCCAAACTACGCTTCGACGATAAACGATGCCGTGAATAATCTTTATCGTTAATCGAAAGAAACTTTGTTGAATAATTAATATCTAAATTTTTATTTACATGAGATTGTCCAAACAGTTCTATAGAAGTACCCTCAGTATCTATCGGTACACCTAATACAGTATCATAGTTTATATAATCATATTTATTATTATTATACATGAAGTTGGCTCCACAAAATCCATGTGTACTTTTTTTTATACGTGTATCAATGGCTTCAATTGATAAAGTTGTTGGAAATTTCATTTTTGGAGCTGCTAACTCAAGGCCTATCATCCACGCATAACACGAGGGTAAACCACCAGCCTCATCCTCACCAATGGCTTGGCTATAAAAGCGATAGGTGTTTTTATTTGAAGGTAATGTATATGACAGTCCAAAACCGCCCAATTTATTTATATAGGAATTTTTCCCGGTGTTAGTATCAATGGGTAATAACACATCAATATTAGTTGAGTATAGCTTATCATCTTGATTACCCCATTGCGCTGTTTGTAAAAATTCGAAGCTTAATTTTTCAGACGGGCTAATTACAACTCTTGCGCCAGTAAGCATTGAATTCTTACCATTTAATGAGTTTTTAGTGGGGCCATTAATGAGCTCAAATGACCAATTTGCTGTTGAAGAAAGCCAGTTCATATTAAACTTATTCTCTAACTTTAAAGAAAGAGCTTCTAGTGGTCTACTATTTGAAGATAATATAAGAGATGATCTTTTTGAAAAGGACCAAATACGGTCAACTTTACCAATATTTAAGTTTGCTATTCCTTTTTCATAATTAACATATGAGTTATCAAAGCTAAGTTTGTCATAATCATCAAAATTAAGAGACAATTGTGATGACAAGTTTCTTTTTGAATATTCAAGATTGAAATTAATATTGCTTTTATTTTGAGGTCTTAAATTATTGTAAAGTCCCAAAGTATTTTTTGAATTAGTAGAAGTACCAACACTCATTTTTAGATTAGTATCTTGAGCAAATAATGGTTGTGTAATTAATAAAGTAGAAAAAATAAAAATAAAAAGTAAGTGTTGCATAGGCAAATACCATAAATAATTTATTAAGTATTAACATGATATTAATTTGTTTTTCTAGAAGAAAAATTATGGTGACCCTGGGTGGATTCGAACCACCAACCTGCCCCTTAGGAGGGGGCTGCTCTATCCAGTTGAGCCACAGAGCCACAGCTATATTCTAATGAAACTAATACATCTTGAAAAGATCAAAACCTTGTGATGTTTGAATGACTAACGTAAAACTTTATGATGAATTTTGATCATGAAATAAAAAACCAAATACAAAATTATCTGCTCATGCAGGGAATACTATCAAATCAAACTGTCTGGCATGCTCAAACTGGGGGGCAAACAAATAAAGTATGGCGGCTCATAGGTGAAAAAGATTTAATTTGTAAGCTGTATTTAGAAACAAATACTAACCCACTCTTCAATAACACTCCAGAAGCAGAGTATAGATGTCTTCTTTGGCTTGATGGTTCAGATATTGCGCCAAAGCCCTATAAGTATTTAAAAACCCCTTTTGGCGACATCCTTTTGTATGATTATATTAAAGGTTACACATGGTCTCATGATGTAGAGATTGTATCAGAATTATTAACTCGAATTCGCAAACACAAATACCCAAAAGGATTACGAATTCTTTCAAATTTGCCATCAGACATTAAACAAACTGGGCTTGAAATAATAAATAAGCTAAACAATTATCATAAAAATAAATTAATCAAGATATGTCCAGATGTATCAATTTCAGATATTGAGCCTGTATTATTACATACTGATGTTGTGCCAGGTAACTTGATATTAGGTGAAAAAGGATTGCGACTTATTGATTGGCAATGCCCTGCTATTGGTGACCCAATTGTAGATATTGTGATGTTTCTTTCTCCTGGAATGCATAAAATTTATGGTTCAGGAAAATTTTCTATAAAAGATCATGAAGATTTTTTAATGAGTTTAACTTCTAATTTACGTAACAGATATAATATTATTGGGCCACTTTATCATTGGCGACTGGCTGCGTATTGTTTTTGGAAAGCCGAGCAAGGGTTTATAGAGTATGAAAAAGCAGCATTAGCAGAAATAGATCTATTAAAAATGATTTAGTATAGTAATGATTAATGCAGTTGAAGCACTTCCAATTAGAGCCCAAGTAAGTTTACTTTTAACACTATTCTTTTTGTGGTTCATTTTATTTTTGATGTCAGTAGTTAAGATATTTTCTAGTAAGCTTGGTAGTTTTGGTCCAAAATGTGATAATGTTTGTGCTATTTTTATAATATCTTTTATCAATGCCTTTGGCCCAAGATTATTCTTAATATAACTCTCAACCTCAGGTCTAGCAGCCTCCCAGATATCTAACGAATTTGGATTTAATGATCTTGAAACGCCTTCAACAACAACCATTGTGCGTTGTAAAAGTATAAGCTCTGTTCGTGTTTCCATTCCAAATCTTTCAGTAACGTCAAACAAATGTGAAAGAAGCTTAGCCATCGATATATTCTCAGCATTTTGACCAAAGATCGGCTCTCCAACTGATCTTAGTGCTTGGGCAAATAAATCTACATCTTGATCTGAGGATATATACCCTGCCTCAAAGTGAACTTCTGCAACGCGCTTATAATCTTTTTTTATAAATCCCATTAATATTTCAGCGTATACACGACGAGTATATTCATCAATTCGACCCATTATGCCAAAATCAAATATAACCAATTCACCATTAGAATTTAACTTTAAATTTCCTTGATGCATGTCACCATGAAAAAAACCATCTCGAAGTGCATGCCTTAAAAACATTGATAAAATACGAGTGGACAGCTCTTCCATATCAGTTTTTGAATTCTTTAAAGCTTCTAAATCAGCTAATGGAATCCCATCAACCCAATCAAGTGTCATGACTCTTCTGCCAGATGTTTCCCAATGAATGTTTGGAGTACATAGAAGTGCATCACCTTTTGTATTTGCTGAAAATTCAGCTGCTGCTGAAGCTTCTAGTCTTAAATCTAATTCACCTTGCACCACTGAATCAAAATGTTCGATGACTTCAAGTGGCCTCAATCGACGAGATTTGGGGGATAACAGTTCAATTATATATGCCGCTAGATAAAATGCATCAATGTCTTTTCTAAAAGCTTTTTCTATGCCTGGCCGCAAAACTTTGATCGCGACTGTTTGACCTGTAGATTTAAGAACTGCTTTGTGAACTTGCGCAATAGATGCAGCAGCTATTGGTTCTGAGATATTTTCAAATACCTCATTAACAGAAATTTCTAAATCTCTTTCTATCTCTAACAATGCTAAATCCCTAGAAAATGGAGGCAAACTTTCTTGGAGTACACTCAATTCTTTTGCTAGCTCAGCACCTACTACATCTGGCCGAGTAGATAATATTTGACCAAATTTAATATATGCAGGCCCCAGTGCTGTTAGGGCTCTAACTATTGGTGGAAACTGAACATCACCTTTTACGCCTAAAAATTTAAATGGCTTTCCAAGAATACGAATGGCTAACTTCAATAAAGGTGGTAAATCAAGCTTATCCAAAATAATTTGCATCGCCCCAGTACGTTCAAATGTAGCACCAGTGCGAATTAGTCGCCATATATTGTGTGGTCCACGCATCTTAGATTTTCCACCCAGAGTGTAAACACGCAACACCCATTGTTAAATTGCGATATTTAGCGTTACTAAACCCTGCATTATTAACCATTTTTAAGAATTTTTCTTGATTTGGAAATTTTCTTATACTTTCAACAAGATATTGATAACTTTCAGAATCATTGGCAATAATCTTCCCCATCGGAGGAATAATATTAAAAGAGTATCTGTCGTATGCCCATTGCATTGATGGGTTGGGAATTTGGCTAAACTCTAATACCATCAAACGACCACCTGGCCGTAGAACTCTGAATGCTTCGCTTAAAGCTTTTTCAGGATGTGTTACATTTCTGATGCCAAATGATATTGTATAAACATCGAATGAATTGTCTTTAAATGGAAGGGACATAGCATCACCACAAACCCAATCCAGGCGGTTTTCCATTTTTTCAACCTCAGACCTTAACTGACCCTCATCCAACATACTTTGTGTCATATCAAAGACTGTAGCATGTGCGGAAGGCGCTCTCTTTAAAAAGCGAAATGAAATGTCCCCTGTGCCCCCCGCAACATCTAGAAGTTTTTGGTTTGGTTGAGGAGATAGCCAATCCATCATACTATTTTTCCAAATACGGTGAATTCCAAAAGACATTACATCATTCATAACATCATATTTTGAAGCGACTGATGAAAAAACTCCACGCACCATTTGTGCTTTTTCATTTTCTTCAATTTCTTTGAAGCCAAAATGAGTTTTTTTATTTTGAGATGTCATAATATTTACCTAAATTTAAAATCTTTATACTAATTAATTACAAAAGTGGAAATGCGGCACCTTTGCAAATTTATATTTCAAGAAATTTGAACAAATAAAAAATATATTTGACATGGTTTTCTATTTTTAATTTTGGTTAAATAATATAAGTATCTTAATAACACTACAAATAAAGAATTTGAATGAGGAAACAATATGAAACGTGCACTAATAACAGGCATTACTGGCCAAGATGGTTCATATTTAACTGAATTTTTATTAGATAAAGGGTACGAAGTTCATGGAATAAAACGCCGATCTTCATCATTCAACACACAAAGATTAGATCATCTATATCAAGACCCGCACATTGAGAATGTAAACTTAAAGTTACATCATGGAGATTTAACAGATTCTTCGAATTTGACTCGGATCATAAAAGATATAGAGCCTGACGAAGTTTATAACTTAGGAGCACAATCTCACGTTGCAGTTTCCTTTGATTCCCCTGAATATACAGCAGATGTAGATGCTATGGGGACGCTTCGAATGCTTGAAGCAATCCGTTTCCTAAATCTTGAAAATAAAACACGATTTTATCAAGCATCAACATCTGAATTATATGGCTTGGTGCAAGAAACGCCTCAACGTGAAACGACACCATTTTATCCACGTTCACCGTATGCAGTTGCTAAAATGTATGCGTATTGGATCGCAGTAAATTATCGCGAAAGCTATGGAATGTATGCGTGTAATGGAATTCTTTTCAATCATGAATCACCGCGTCGTGGAGAGACTTTTGTGACACGTAAAATTACACGTGGTTTGTCTAATATAGCGCTTGGAATTGAGAGCTGTTTATATATGGGTAATATAGATGCTTTGCGAGACTGGGGGCATGCAAAAGATTATGTCAGAATGCAGTGGATGATGCTTCAGGAGGATACGCCAGATGATTTTGTTATTGCAACTGGTAAGCAATACTCTGTTCGTGAGTTCATTAAGTGGAGCGCGCGAGAACTTGGTTTAGAAATTTCTTTTTCAGGTAATGGAATTGATGAGATCGCAACTATAGAAAATATTGATGGTGATCTTGCTCCAGCATTAAAAGTTGGAGATGTAATAATGAAAATTGATCCAAGATATTTTAGACCAGCAGAAGTCGAAACATTGTTGGGCGATCCGTCAAAAGCAAAAAATAAGTTAGGTTGGGTTCCAGAAATTACCGCACAAGAAATGTGTGCTGAGATGGTTATAGAAGATTACAAAGCAGCGAGAAGAGTATCGATTCTAAAAGATCATGGTTTAGAACTGCCAGTTTCCCTGGAAGATTAGTATGACATATAATTTATCTGGTAAGAAAGTTTGGGTGGCAGGTCATCGTGGTATGGTTGGTTCTGCAGTTTGTCGCCAATTAGAAAACGAAGACTGTAATATAATTAAAGTTGGCCGTGATGAGGTAAATCTTGTTAACCAGGCTGAAGTTAATGATTGGATGAATTCAGTCAAACCTGACGCAATAGTTTTAGCTGCAGCTAAAGTTGGTGGTATTCAGGCCAACAATAATTTTCCAGTCGATTTTTTATATGAAAACTTAATGATTGAGGCAAATATTATACATGCTGCCCATTTGAATAACGTAGAACGCATGCTATTCTTAGGGTCTTCATGTATTTACCCAAGATTAGCTGATCAACCAATCAAAGAAAATAGTTTACTAACTGGAGCGCTTGAGCCGACTAATGAATGGTACGCTATTGCGAAAATTGCAGGCATTAAATTGATTCAGGCTTATAGAAAGCAATATGGTTATGATTGGATCTCGGCTATGCCAACAAATCTATATGGTCCGGGGGATAATTATGATTTAAATAGTTCTCACGTTCTTCCAGCGCTATTACGAAAATTTCATGAGGCTAAGATTTCTAAGAGTTCAGAAGTAACTGTTTGGGGAAGTGGAAAGCCTTTAAGAGAATTTATGCATTGTGACGACTTAGCAAATGCACTTTTGTTTTTGTTAAAAAATTATACGAATTATGAGCATATCAACGTAGGTTCAGGTGATGAGGTATCTATACGAGAGTTGGTTGATGTTATTGCCAAAGTAGTAGGCTATGACGCCAAAATAGTTTGGGATGAAAGTAAGCCGGACGGGACTCCAAGAAAACTAATGGATACCTCTAATTTGCATAACCTGGGTTGGAGAGATCACCGGTCGTTATTTGATGGAATAAGCCATACATATGAAAGCTGGTTAAGTGAATAATTAACTTTAATTTTGTTGTTTATCCTTTTGGACCCTGTCCTCTAGAATAGACATCATCATATCTAAAAATGTCGTCTTCACCAAAGTATGTACCTGTCTGAACTTCGATTAATTCCATTGGATTTTCTCCAGGATTCCGCATTCGATGAATAGCGCCAAGAGGAATGTAAATAGACTGATTTTCGCTGATGAGTTTCACTTCTTTGTCTATTGTTACTTCTGCCACTCCAGAAACAACTATCCAGTGTTCAGCACGATATTTATGACTCTGAAGGGATAAAGATGCACCTGGATGAACATGTATCTTTTTAACCTGAAACTTTTCATCTATTGTTAAGCTCTCGAACCATCCCCAAGGACGGTGGTCTTTTGGAAAATGAGTAGCTTGGCTTGCTTCCTTTTCTTTGAGAATATCTACAGCTTTTTTTACATCTTGAGATTTTGACATATCAGCAACAAGAACTGCGTCCTTCATGGCTATTGTTATAATATTCTTGAGGCCAATTCCTACAACTTCTATCGAATCGTCTTCAGACCGAATTAATGAATTTTCGCATTCAATCACGGTTACATTATTAGATGTTTTAACACTATTAGTTTTTGACACATTTTCACGCCATACCGCATCCCAACCACCTAGATCTGACCAACCTGCGCTGAAAGGGACAACTGAAAGGTTGTCAGATTTCTCCATTATTGCATAATCAATCGAGATATTCTCAGTTTTTTCCCAATCCGCGAGATTTAAACGGCAAAACCCGAGATCATTTATACTATTTTCAAGTGATAAATTCACGGTGTCTAAATCAGACGGAGAATATTTTTTAAATGCTTCAATGATATCTCTTGCTTGAAATAGGAAAATACCTGAGTTCCACAGAAAATTTTCTGATTGGAACATTTTTTTAGCACTTGTTAAGTCTGGTTTTTCAACGAAAGCTTTCAATGGTACTGCTTGTGCTGTCGAAACTTTTGAAAGTTCTAAATATCCATATCCTGTTTCTGGATGTGTTGGTTTTATGCCAAAAGTTACTAACTGCCCTTCTAAAGCAACTTTGTAAGCCTCTTCAATTGCTAATTGAAATGCGTTTATATCTTTTATTACATGATCAGACGGAGCAACAACAAGTATCGCATCTGGATTTTCACGATATTCATATAAAGCTGCAGCTAAAATGGCGGGGGCAGTATTGCGCCCTTCAGGCTCAATTAAGATAGCACTAGGGTCTATGCCTATTTCTTGTAACTGCTCAGTTACAATAAATCTATAATCAGAATTTGTTACAATTACAGGATTTCTAAATTGAGGCCCAGTAAGACGTTCAGATGAATTTTGAAAAAGTGTTTTATCGCCAACTAGTGGTACAAATTGTTTTGGATAGCTTTTTCGAGAAAGGGGCCAAAGTCGAGAGCCTGAACCCCCACATAAAATTACTGGTGTAATTTGTTGCATTATTCAAAAGCCTTCTTGATAGAATCAAATACTATTAGTCTTATTTTGATATGTTAAAAAACTAATAATGAAAATAATAAATATTAAATGGATTAATTAAATAACTATAATACATAATGTACATTAAATTATTATTTAATGTTTAGTTTTTGTAAATAAATGTGGTGAACGTAAATGCCAGAATTACCAGAAGTAGAAACAGTATTGCGTGGCTTAGAGCCCGTGATGGTTGATCAAAAAATTAGAAATGCTGAGATTAGGCGCCCAGATTTACGTTGGCCATTTCCTGAAAATATGTCTGAGAGGTTAACTGGCGTAACTATCTTGAGGCTTCACCGACGTTCAAAATATATTTTATGTGATTTAGATAGTGGTGAAACTTTATTAATTCATCTTGGCATGTCTGGCCGGATGACTATTTCACATGCAGGAAATGAATCAGACGATTTTTTAGGGAATTTTCAATATAAACCTTCTACACCGGCTAAGCATGATCACGTAATATTGGATATGCAAGCCGGGGTACGTATTAGCTTTAATGACGCCCGTCGATTTGGAGCAATGGACTTAATTGATACAAAAAACCTGTTTGATCACAAACTGATTAAATCATTAGGCCCTGAACCTTTAGGAAATGAATTTAATTCCCCCTATTTGCACTTAAAGCTAAAATCTAAAACTGCTCCAATCAAATCCGCATTATTAGATCAAAGAATAGTTTCTGGTTTGGGGAATATATATGTCTGTGAGTCATTGTGGCGAGCAGGTATTAATCCAAAGCGATTATCTAGAAAAGTTAGTCGAAAAAAGATTGATGTACTTGTTCCAATTATAAGAGATGTGTTGCAAGAGGCTATTTCTGCAGGGGGGTCTTCATTAAAAGATCATCGGCAAACAAATGGTGATTTGGGTTATTTCCAGCATTCATTTGCGGTTTATGGGCGAGAGGGAAAAGAATGCCATTCTCAAGATTGCTCTGAGTTGATAAAAAGAATCGTTCAATCAGGCCGGTCGAGCTTTTACTGTGGTAAATGTCAGAAATAATTCAAAAGTTTTTAATAAAGGTGTCTTAGCCTAGTTGACTATTAATTGAATCAGTCCTATACGGCGGCTTCATCTTTCGAAATCGACAAGATCAAGGAATTATCATGGCCAATACGCCTCAAGCAAAAAAACGCGCTCGT
>Ga0209193_1000093_pt1 | contig 62917 bp, 65 predicted proteins | sample COGITO_mtgs_1003_FD_185515 | JGI IMG/M metagenome (GOLD analysis project Ga0209193, IMG submission 185515) | Pelagic marine microbial communities from North Sea - COGITO_mtgs_100330 (SPAdes) (version 2) | ecosystem: Environmental > Aquatic > Marine > Epipelagic ...
AAGGTTTAGCACAAATTTTTATAGATGCTGGATTTGAATGGCGTATGGCTGGATGTTCTATGTGTTTAGCAATGAACCCAGATCAATTGGCACCAGAAGAACGTTGTGCAGCTACGTCAAATAGAAACTTTGAAGGACGACAAGGACGAGGTGGCCGAACACACCTACTTTCTCCAGCGATGGCAGCAGCAGCAGCAGTAACTGGTAAGTTAACAGATATCAGAACTTTTGTGGGAGTGGCGTGATGGAAAAATTTACAAACGTTTCAGGCGTAGCGGCTCCAATGCCTTTGGTCAATATTGATACAGATATGATTATTCCAAAACAGTTTCTGAAAACGATTAAAAGATCGGGTCTAGGTGTAAATTTGTTTGATGAAATGCGGTATAACCAAGATGGAAGTGAAATTTCTGAATTTGTTCTAAATCAAGCTGCCTATAGAAATGCAGAAATTATTATTGCTGGAGAAAACTTTGGATGTGGTTCTTCTCGTGAACACGCACCTTGGGCATTAAAGGATTTTGGTATATCTGTTGTTATTTCAGAAAGTTTTGCTGATATTTTCTATAGTAATTGTTTTAAAAACGGTATTTTACCAATAAAGCTTTCTAAAGAGGCGATTGAAGTGTTGATGGACGATGCTTCAAAGGGTGAAAATGCTAGGATTTCGATTGATTTAGAAGAGCAAACTGTGTCTGCAACAGATGGTACAATATTTAAATTTGAAGTTGATGCGTTTAAAAAGCACTGTTTATTAAACGGCTTAGATGACATTGGCTTAACATATCAAAAAATTGAATCAGTTGATCAATTTGAAAAAAAACAAGCTAAAATTACTCCATGGCTTTAATTGGATAAAAAGAATACCTAAATAATAAAATAATTTAGGTATTTTTTTAATAAATATTTTGAAGGAATAAAATTATGAAAAACCCATCTTTGTTAATCCTACCAGGTGATGGCATTGGACAAGAAGTTATGGCTGAGGTTCGCAAAGTAATTGAATGGTTTGGTGAAAACCGTGGTTTAAATTTTGACGTATCAGAAGATTTGGTTGGTGGAGCTTCTTATGATCAACACGGAACACCATTACATGATGATACAATGGCAAAAGCACAAGAAGTTGATGCCGTTTTATTAGGTGCTGTAGGTGGACCAAAATATGATGATTTAGATTTTTCGGTAAAGCCTGAACGTGGTCTACTACGATTACGAAAAGAGATGGATTTATTTTCAAATCTACGCCCTGCTCAATGTTTTGATGCTTTGGCTGATTTTTCATCATTGAAAAAAGAGCTCGTTGCTGGACTAGATATAATGATTGTACGTGAATTAACATCTGGGTCATACTTTGGTGAGCCACGCGGTATTTTCACTGAAGATAATCAACGAGTAGGTATAAATACCCAAAGGTACACAGAAGGTGAAATTGATCGAGTTGCTCGCAGTGCATTTGAACTTGCTAGACGACGAAATAACAAAGTTTGTTCTATGGAAAAAGCTAATGTTATGGAAAGTGGTATTTTATGGCGTGATGTTGTAACTGAAGTTCATGCAGCAGATTATTCTGATGTAGAACTTTCACATATGTATGCTGACGCTGGCGCAATGCAATTAGTGCGAGCACCAAAACAATTTGATGTGATACTTACTGATAATTTATTTGGTGACCTTTTGTCAGATACTGCTGCGATGCTGACCGGTTCGTTAGGCATGCTTCCATCTGCTTCACTTGGCTTACCAATGCAAAATGGGCGTCCAAAAGCTTTATATGAACCGGTACATGGGTCTGCTCCCGATATAGCTGGACAAAATAAAGCAAACCCGAGTGCATGTGTATTAAGTTTTGCGATGGCATTACGGTATTCATTTGATCAAGGATCTGAAGCTGACCGCCTTGAAGCAGCTGTAGAGACTATACTTTCTAAAGGTATTAGAACTGGTGATTTGATGCAGGCAGATGGAGGAACAGCTGTTAGTTGTACTGAAATGGGCGATGCAATAATTGCTGAACTCGATGCATCAATTTGAATATATAAAATAAAATAGGGTGTATAAATATTTCGCCCTATTTCCTTTTTATAAATATAGCGGTATAGCCGCGTTATCTAATATTTAGACAGTCCAATTTTAATATTTAGGAGACCTAAAATGGGTTACCGTATAGTCGTTGTAGGTGCTACAGGAAATGTAGGCCGTGAAATGTTAAACATACTTGATGAACGCCAGTTCCCTATTGATGCTATTGAAGTTCTTGCAAGTAGACGGTCATTAGGCACGGAATGCATGCTTGGCGATAAAACAATGAAAACAAAAGATTTGGACACTTTTGATTTTGCTGGTTGGGATATTGCATTGTTTGCTGTCGGTTCTGATGCTACAAAAAAATATGCTCCAATAGCTGCTGCTGCTGGATGCGTAGTAATCGATAATAGTTCACTTTATAGATACGATCCTAAAGTTCCACTGATCGTCCCTGAATGTAATCCAGATGCGATTGAAGGCTATTCACAAAAGAATATAATTGCGAACCCAAATTGCTCAACAGCCCAAATGGTTGTTGCATTAAAACCTCTACATGATCGAGCTAAGATTAAGAGAGTGGTTGTATCAACTTATCAATCTGTTTCAGGAACAGGAAAAGATGCAATAGATGAGTTATGGAACCAAACAAAAGGGAAGTATGTCCCAGGACAAGAAGTAGAAGCAAAAGTTTATACTAAAGATATTGCATTTAATGTAATCCCACATATTGATGTTTTTATGGATGACGGGTCCACAAAAGAAGAGTGGAAAATGGTTGCAGAAACAAAAAAAATTATTGATCCAGCAATTAAAGTCACTGCAACATGTGTAAGAGTTCCTGTTTTTGTAGGTCACTCTGAAGCAATAAATATTGAATTTGAAGATTTTATTGATGAAGATGAAGTAAGGGATATTCTACGAGAATCTCCAGGAATTTTAGTTGTGGATAAACGTGAAGACGGTGGATATATTACACCAGTTGAATGTGTTGGTGAATATGCAACCTACATAAGTAGAATTCGACAAGATAGTACTATAGAAAATGGGATAAACTTATGGTGTGTCTCTGATAATCTCAGAAAAGGTGCTGCCTTAAATGCGATTCAAATAGCAGAACTATTGGGGCGACGTATTTTGAAAAAAGGCTAAAATTTCTAAATACTTATTTATTAAAAAGCACTGGAATATTTTAGTGCTTTTTACTTCAACATGAAAAATTATACTGGAACAAAACAGTTTGATGACTCATCAAATTGTTTAATAGTACCTTCACCAATATCTAAAATAACGCCATGCAAAGAGAGTTTTTTTGCTTCAACGCGCTCTGCTATAAAAGGAAAAGACATTAAATTATCGATAGATGTCAGAATTCCTTTTTTTTCAAGTTTTTTTACCTGCTCTTCCTCTGTTCCACCCTCACCAACTACTTTTTCATATGTTGGACGTAAAATATTAATCCATCTTCCAACAAAACTTGTTGATTTCAATAAGTCCGGTGCTTTCCCTGAGCACATATCATGGCACCCTTGAATGCCACCACAAAGAGTATGACCCATGACAATTAGACTTGTTACACCTAAAGCAGTCACTGCATATTCAATAGCAGCAGAGGTGCCATGATAATTTTCACTAGTTGAGTACGGGGGTACTAAATTTGCAATATTTCTATGTATAAAGAAATCACCGGTATCTGCACCAAATACTGTAGTTGCGTGCACACGACTATCACAGCACGAAATAATCATAGTTTTTGGGTGCTGGCCTTCTTTTGCAAGCTTTTCATACCTCGTTCTCTTTTCTTTGAATCCTGTATCTCGCCATCTGTGATAGCGATTAACAAGACTGCTTGGTAAAGATTTAGTGGTGATAGTCATTTTAGATCCTCTGAAAAGAATAAATAATTATGGAAATTCTTACTTGATTTATAACTTCTGTGAATAATGTGTCTATTATAAATTTATATTTTGAAATCAAACTTTAGATATCATTGCGTTGATAGAAAAAACAGTTAGATTCTGACTAAATAGGAGTTTATTATGATACCAGCGTTTGCAAAAAAATCTGAAACGGCAATCCCAATTTATGTGGTGGAAAGTGATAATTTAAAGTCAATCAGCATTGATTTAAATATTGCAGATTGGGTAATTACAAACCAGTTTCAAGCCGCTTTAGGCAAAATTCTAATTATTCCTAATGATAAAGGATCAATATCTTCTGTTCTGGTTGGATGGGGAAATGAAGTGACACGTTCAAGAGGAAGATTTCATATGGGAGCTGCTGCCGCACAACTCCCAATGGGAACATATGAAATTATATCAGGATTGTCAGGTAAAGACTTAGAACACGCACACCTTGCCTGGATATTATCATCCTATTGTTTTGATCGTTATAAGAAAAAACCAATACAATCAGCTAAATTAAAAGCCTCAAAAGGAATTAATACAAAGAGAATTTTGATAGAGGCAGAAGGAGACTTTCTTACTCGCGATTTAGTTAACACACCGACAAATGATATGGGTCCTGATGCATTAGAAAAAGCTTTTTGTGATTTGGCTAAAAAACATAATGCAAATACAAATATAATTAAAGGTGATAACCTTTTAAACCAAAATTTTCCAATGATACATGCTGTTGGCCGAGCATCTGATCAAGAACCTCGTTTATTAGATATGCAATGGGGCGAAAATAATAATCCTAAAGTCACATTGGTTGGTAAAGGAGTTTGTTTTGATACTGGTGGTTTGAATATTAAGCCAACAGCCTCAATGAGTTTAATGAAGAAGGACATGGGAGGATCAGCAACAGTTTTAGGTCTGGCACATATGATAATGTCATTGAATCTAAAAATTAATTTAAGAGTTATTATACCTGCTGTAGAAAATTCAATATCTTCAAATTCTTTTAGGCCACAGGATATACTAATTAGTAGAAAAGGTATGAGTGTAGAAATTAATCATACAGATGCAGAGGGCCGATTAATTCTTGCAGATGCATTATCTTTAGCAGATGAAGATAAGCCAGACCTTTTAATATGCAACGCAACTTTAACAGGTGCAGCGCGCGTTGCTCTGGGTTCAGATATGCCTCCCTATTTTACAGATGATGATCAGCTTGCAAATCAAATTCAAAATGCGTCTATAGAAAATGTTGATCCATTATGGAGAATGCCATTTTGGTCTCCATATGAAAGTTTTATTGAACCTGAAGTAGCAGATCTGGATAATGCTCCCAAAGGTGGCTTTGCTGGGGCAATAACAGCAGCATTATTTTTACGCCGCTTTGTAGAAAAAGCAAAATACTTTGTTCATTTTGATTTATTTGCGTGGGCCCCAGTTGCTAAGCCTAGTCAATCACAAGGTGGAGCATGCCAATCTGCAAGAGCAATGTTGTCAGTTATAGAGAAAAGATATGAGTAATATTTTTCAAGTCTGTAAACCTGTATGTAATATTCTTGATAGACCAAACGGAAATTTAATCAGACAAATGCTTTATGGTGATAGACTGGATGTTATTTCAGATATTGGAGAATGGATAAAATGTAAAAGATATAGTGATGGGTATGATGGGTATGTAAAAAAAAGTAATTTGAAAAATTGGGTGAGTTCAACTAGCAAAGTGTGTAGTTTTGGCGCTCAAATATATAAAAAACCAAATATGAAAACAATTCCAGTAATGAATGTGCCATTTCAATCGGAGCTTACAATAACTAAAGAAGTTGGTGATTTTTTTGAATTAAAAAAAGGTCAATATATTCACAAAATGCACATCGAACCAATAACTGAATTAAAAAAAGATTTTCTTGAAACAGCAGAAAAATATTTAGGAGTACCATATCTTTGGGGTGGGGATTCACAGTATGGGGTTGATTGTTCAGGGTTGGTTTCTCTTGCTTTAAGAAATGCTGGTCATAGTTCTCCAGGCGATAGTTCTGACCAAGAAAAAGAACTAGGTATTACGATTAAAAATAATGAATATTTAAAAAGAGGTGATTTAGTTTTTTGGAAAGGTCATGTTGGATTGATGTTAGATGAAAAAAACTTATTACATGCTAATGGGTATCATATGAAAGTGACTAAGGAGCCTCTAGATAAAGCTAAAGAAAGAATAAGAACCAATAATGGTGGGCTAATAACAAGTATTAAGCGTATAATAATTTAAACACATAAATTATTTAACTAATTTGATTAATTTGCGCTCTAATACTTGAAGTACTGCTTTTAAATCAGATCCTCTTTTCAAAATATGACCATCCATTCCAACGACGCTATACATACCTTGCTTACTTTTTAGTTTTGGACGTTTTTCTATCGTATAGATTGGATGTTCTGCAGCTCTCCTAAATATTGAAAATATGGCTACTTCTTTTAATGAAGAAATTCCATAGTCGCGCCATTCTCCAGCAGCAACCATTCTACCATAAAGTGAAATTATCGGACTTAGTTCTGTTCTATGAAAATGAATGCCATTCTCATAACTTTGGTTGACATCTTTATCTATTGATACAAACTTATTCATACAATTAATTTGCTACAATAATAGAATTTGTGCAAGTGGAGGATTAAAATGCGTGATTTTCATTTACCTGGTCGGTCTCCAGTATATGGCTCTAATGGAATGGCTTCTACTTCAAATCCATTATCTTCAAAAGTAGCTATCCAAATATTAGAAGCTGGTGGAAATGCAGTAGATGCTGCAATAGCTGCTGCTTTACTACAAGGTGTATTAGAACCCCAGATGGCAGGTATTGGTGGCGACTGTTTTATATTATTAAGCCCTGCAGGATCTGAAGAAATAATCGCTTTAAATGGTTCTGGGCGAGCCCCAGAAAAAATCAATGCTGAAAAAATAAGAGAGTCTGGGCATTCAGTAATGCCTCTTAGAGGCGTTGAATCAATTACAATGCCAGGTGCAATTGATGCTTTTTGTCGATTGAGTGCTGATTATGGAAAGATAGGTTTAAAGGCATCTTTGGCGCCCGCAATTCATTATATGAAGTCTGGTGTTCCAATCGCTCCAAGAACAGCTTTTGATTGGTCTCTTGCCGAGCGTGAACTAAAAGGAGCAGCGCGTGATTTTTACTTATTAAAAGGTAAGCCTCCACAAGTAGGGCAATTATTTCAAGCGCCTATGCAGGCTAAAGTATTAGAAAAAATAGCAGAAAAAGGGCGTGACGGTTTTTATAAAGGTGAAGTTGCGGAAGATATGGTGTCATCCCTTAATGCATTAGGTGGCACTCATTCTTTAGAAGATTTTGAAAATGTTAAGTGTAACTATACCACTCCTATTTCAGGAAAATATGGAAATATAGAAATGTTTGAGCACCCACCTAACGGGCAGGGTGCAACGGCTATATGCATTAATAACATTCTATCACATTTTGATATAAAATCTATGGATGCATTTGGAGTACAGCGTACTCATATTGAAGCTGAAGCAACAAAATTAGCATATGATGCGAGAAATAGATTTATTGCAGATAAAAGCAATCGTATTGATCATATGCTTTCAATGGAAACAGCAAAAAATTTAGCATCATTAATTAATCCTAGGTCTGTTACAGTAAATGTAAAATCCATTACAGAGTCAGTGCATAAAGAAACTATTTGCTTAACTATTGTTGATAAAGATTTAATGTCAGTTTCACTTATTTATTCTGTTTTCCACTCTTTTGGTTCTGGTTTTGCATCATCCAAGTATGGAATTAATTTTCAAAATAGAGGAGCTGGATTTACCTTAGAGAGAAATCATCCAAATGAAGTTGGTGCTAAAAAACGCCCAATGCATACGATAATTCCTGGAATGTTAAAGAAAAATGATAAAATTCTTATGCCATTTTGTGTTATGGGTGGTGCTTACCAGGCTACTGGTCACAGTCGATTTGTTTCTAATATAGTTGATTTTGATTTACATCCGCAAACAAGCATTGATGCGCCAAGAAGTTTTGCTGATGGGGGCATTTTAAAAGTAGAGCGTGGCTATAAAAATGATGTATGCCAGGGATTAACAGATTTAGGGCATAATCTTATAGTGCCTGATACTCCTATCGGAGGAGCTCAAGCAATACTAATTGATTATAAGAATGGTACTTTAGTTGGATCTAGTGATGCGAGAAAAGATGGTGCATCACTAGCGTATTAATTCATATGAGAAGTTACGTTGTATTTTCCGTTAGTCATCTCACCAAACATTTCAGCAACTTCAGGATGCTCAATTGGATCTCCAGTTTCATCAACTAATAAATTTTGCTCTGAAACATATGCGACGTAAAATGACTCATCGTTTTCAGCTAAAAGGTGATAAAATGGTTGTTCTTTAATTGGCCTGTGCTTTTCAGGAATACTTTCCCACCACTCATCAGTATTTGAAAAAGTTGGATCAATATCAAATATCACACCCCGAAAAGGATGCTTGCGATGGCGGACTACTTGGCCAATTGAAAATTTTGCATTTACTTCTAACATAAAAATCTACTTAATCCTTTATCACTAATTACTCTTAGATTGACAAACTGTCCACACTAGGTTTTGTAATTATATGGAACTTATATTAACCGTTTTTCAAATAGTTGCGCCGGTATTCATTCTCGCTGCCATTGGTTTTGCGTGGGTTAAATGTGGTTGGAACTATGAAATTGAATTTGTGACTAGACTAGCAATGACATTATCAGTGCCGGCACTAATATTTGTTGCTTTGATGAAAGCCAATATAACTGCAGATACATTATCAAATCTGTTCTTTTCTAGTTTAATTGCTTACATATGTTTAGCTTTAATATTTTGGATAGTTGGAAAAATATTCAAACTTAATATGGCTACTTATTGGGCCCCACTTATTTTTGGTAATACTGGAAACCTAGGGCTACCACTTGCAATGTTTGCATTTGGTGAAGTTGGTTTAAGTTATGCCGTTGTTGTTTTTGCAGTAATGGCAGTTGGATCGTTTTCTATCGGAGTTTGGATGGTGTCTGGTGGAGGAAGTGTAAATAAAGTGTTTAAAGAGCCGATGGTTTGGGCGACTTTGCTTGGAGCTTTGTTCTTAATTCAAGGATGGCAAACACCAAAATGGGCAACAAATACATTAGAATTAATGGGGCAGATGGCTATTCCCTTGATGTTAATTACACTTGGTGTTGCACTAGCTCGATTAAAAATGAAGATGATTTCTCGTGCTATAACCTTATCGGTACTAAAATTGATTGTTAGTATTGGTGTCGCTTGGATTATTGGATTTTATTTTGATTTAAATGATGTTGCATTTGCAGTTCTCGTTATGCAAATTGCTACGCCTGTGGCAGTAACTTCTTATTTATTAGCTCAGAAATACGGTGCAGATGCAAATGAAGTAGCAGGGCTAGTTATAGCATCAACCGTTCTTTCAGTATTTGCTTTGCCTGTATTGCTAGGTGTTCTTCTTTAAGATATTAATTTTTTATTCTTCGAAGTTATAATTGGTTATAAAAGTATGAAAAAAATTAGTTTAATAATTTTGGCAAGTATATTTCTAACTGCTTGTTCAGGATTAAGAACTGATCCGCCTCATAATTTAGATAATGCTTGTTCAATAAAAAAAGAACGTAAATCTTGGTATCGATCAATGGTACGAGCTGAACGTCGTTGGGGTGTGCCCGTTCCAGTGATGATGGCGTCTATTTACCAAGAAAGTAGATTTACTGGTACTGCAAAAACACCATACCAATGGAAATTTAAGATTATCCCTATGGGAAGACAATCGTCAGCATATGGTTTTGCTCAAGCTTTGGATGGAACTTGGGATGAATATCGAAAAGAAACAGGCAGTACGTTTTCTAGAAGAAGCAGCTTTAGAAATGCTTCAGATTTTATGGGTTGGTATATGCATAAATCTTACAAACGTAATGGTATATCTAAAAGTGATGTTTATAATCAATATTTAGCTTATCATGAAGGTCACGCAGGATTTAGGCGTGGATCGTACAAAAAGAAGAAATGGCTTATAAAAATTGCTAAGTCAGTACAAAAAAGAGCGATAAATTATAGTGCACAATTAGCTCGGTGTACTTAGTTTTTAATTTTACTAGCTGCAGTTATATTAAATAAATACAAAGGTATTTTAGCCACTTCGTGTAAATTATTTAGCATAATTTTAGTTTTTTGATTAGATTGATTTGTTATTGTCCAACTCTCTAATAATATAGGCTGATTGCTAAATACCATTTCAATTTTACCTTGAGATAGTCTCTCAGGATCTTGGACAACAATAAAAGTATTTTTATTTTTTCCTGTGTGCTCAAATATCATTTTATTTTCTATTAAATTTACATCTTTTTTTAATAATAGATTTAAAGGCGTTTTTTTTAATGGAAATATTGTTGGCCCATTTTTAGTTTTGTCGTCAAATATTGCGACACTCCCTGCCCCAGCTATAACTAAAGCATTATTTGGGGCTTCATATTCAAGTCTCATTTTTCCAGGGCGCCTGATATATAGTTTGCCTGTATCGATTGAACCATCCGAGTTAACTTGCTCAAAATCAGCCTCAACCATCTTAAGTCCATTTATGTAGTCACTTATATTACCCAGAGATATTTTTTCTGCAAAGGACGGATGCGTCATGAAACATGTAATGAATAAAACTTTAAAGAGTATTTTAATTTTAAGTATCATTATAACAACAGCTTCTACTATTTTCATATCGTGTCTTATGTGATCATTTGTAATTTTTAATCTTGTTCAGGTAGAAAAATTTCACGCTTCCCAATGTGATTTGCTGCAGATACAATCCCATTATCTTCCATTTCTTCCACAATTTTAGCTGCCTTATTGTACCCTATAGATAGTTTTCTTTGTATGTATGAAGTTGAACATTTTCTGTCATGAGCAACTATAGCTACAGCTTGATCATAAAGTGCAGATTCTTTATCAGTATTACCACCTAATCCCAAAATTGAATCTAAACTTGATGCTTTTTCGTTATCAGGTCCTTTTACGACGCCACTCACGTATTCTGGTGGGCCAAATTTTTTCAAATGGTTAACTATTAACTCTACTTCTTCATCTGATACAAATGGTGCATGTATTCGTGTAATTTTTCCACCACCCGCCATATATAACATATCACCCATTCCAAGTAACTGCTCAGCACCCATTTCTCCTAGGATCGTACGGCTATCAATTTTTGATGTAACTTGAAATGAAATTCGAGTTGGAAAATTGGCTTTAATTGTACCTGTAATAACATCTACTGATGGTCGCTGAGTGGCCATTATCAAATGTATTCCTGATGCTCTAGCCATTTGTGCTAATCTTTGTATGCAAGCTTCAATTTCTTTACCTGCAACCATCATTAAGTCGGCCATTTCATCCACAACAACTACAATAAAAGGTAATTTTTCTGGTTTGAATGTTTCAGTTTCAAAAATTGCTTCACCAGTATTATCGTCAAACCCAGTTTGTACTGTACGTTCAAAATCTTCATTTTTAGCAAGAGCATCTGCTACACGACTATTATACCCTGAAATATTACGGACACCCATTTTGGACATCTTCCTGTAACGTTCTTCCATCTCGCCAACTACCCACTTTAAGGCAACAACAGCTTTTCTAGGATCTGTTACGACAGGTGATAGAAGATGAGGAATTCCATCATAAACAGATAGTTCTAACATCTTAGGGTCTATCATAATCATCCTGCATTCATCAGGTGATAATTTATATAACAATGATAATAGCATTGTATTGATGGCTACAGATTTACCAGATCCTGTTGTACCGGCAATTAGTAAATGGGGCATTTTCGCTAAATCAGCCACCTCAGGAATACCACCTATATTTTTTCCAAGGGCGAGCGGTAAACCATGTTTCCCATCACCATAATCACGCGCTGATAAAATCTCTCTAAGCAATACAGTCTCTCTATGATCGTTTGGTAATTCAATACCAATAACTGTTCGGCCTGGCACTGTTGATACCCGAGCTGCTAGTGCTGACATTGATCTAGCTATATCATCAGCTAGGCCAATAACCCTACTGGCCTTGAGGCCAGGAGCTGGTTCTAGTTCATACATAGTCACAACTGGCCCAGGTCTGACTGAAATAATTTCACCCTTAACACCATAATCATCCAATACATTTTCTAACATGCGCGCATTTTCTTCTAATGCTTCATCAGACAATTGTTGTCTTATTACAGTTTTTGGACTCTCCAGTAAATCTAGTGCTGGTTGTTCATAATTTGCCATATTCTCAGAAAATAACGTTGGCTGGGCTTCTGATTTTGCTTTTTTGCTTTGAGGGATGGGTTTTTTTGAAGGATGTTCGACTACAGATTTTGCGCTTGATGGGCGAAGTAATGTTGGTTCTTTTCGCTTTGTTTCTAGTGGTAATTCCATTGAGCGCTCGTTTGCATCATCATAAAAGTTTGCATCCGGTGGCGTTGGCACTGATGGCTCATCAATAGGTTCAATATCAACCATGGGAGCATCTCTGTTGTTCTTGAGATTCTTTCTATGGACGGCTTCTTGAATTCTTCGTGTAACACGATCTGGATTATCTGTACTGGTAGAATCTGGAGAAATATCATCAAGTATTTCTGTGTTTGAATTATTTTTTTCGTTTTTATTAAATTTTGTAAAAGATGGTAATAAGGATTTTAAACCACCATTTTTGGGAATGTCTAATACTTCTGCATCGTCTTCAATATTATCATATCTTTGTATTCCAATATTATAGCTTGAGTCCAATTGGTCATTATCTGTTTGTACTAGAGCACTTTTATTTTTTGAATGTGGTATAAATTTTTTTATGATTTTCCATAAAATTAGAACAGTAAATATAACACCCTGTAAGCTTCGGCTTAAAATCGATTTTATTTCTGGAAGACTAAAGCCTAATGAAAAAAGCCCAATACAGATGGAGCTGATACCTAAGAACAAGGAAACTGATTTTACCCAAATTGCTAAATCTATTGGATTGAAATCTACAAGAACTTCAAAAATTGCATCACCTGAAAAACCACCTAAATTGTAGCTATTTGGCCAATTCGCAGGTGGTACATTTGTTGCCATAAAAACAGCAGTAAATGCTAAAAATATTGGTAAAAAGACGCCACGTTTTAATATTAGTTGGTGACCTCGGTGTAATAATAATCGAAAACCCCATATAATCATTGCTAAACTACATGCCCAAGACGCCCATCCGATAGCAAACATTAAAGTCATCGCGTATGATGCACCATAAAATCCCATTATATTTTGAACATCACCAGATGTTGAATTTAAAAAATTTGGATCATTAGGTGAGTAGCTGTAAAGTGCTGTAGATGTTATAAAAGCACAAAATATTAAAACTAAACCCAACAGTTCCATCAATCGATTTCGAATTTGAGTTTTTAGTTGTGTTTCTAATATAGGCCCCCGAGGGCGTGTGCTATTTGCCATGCTCATAACGTATATAAATTATCCTTAATTGTCTGTAGTCCACGTTTAGTTTCTTCGAATGGTGCAACCATTGCTACACGAATGTAGTTTTCACCTGGGTTTTTATTTGAGACATCTCTGCTTAAATAAGAGCCAGGCAGCACCCTAATACCAGCGTCTTTCCATAATTTGAGCGTTGCTTGTTCACCACTTTTAACTGGCAGCCATAAAAAAAATCCTGCTTGTGGTGAATTATAGCCTTTTACATTTTTAAATATATTATCTGCTATTTGGTATTTTTCTTGGTATAATTTACGGTTTTCAACAACATGGTTTTCATCTGACCAAACTGCAGTGGCAACTGTTTGTAGTGGCGTTGGATTTGGTGCACCAGAATAATTTCGAAGCTGTTTCATCTCTTTAATATTTTTAGGCCCACTAGCTGCAAAACCTGAACGCAAACCTGGTAAGTTAGATCTTTTAGATAATGAATGAAAAACTACAAGTCTTTCAGGGTCAGCACCAATCGTATGAGAAACCTGCAAAGCTCCAACAGGTGCAGTGTCACGATAAATTTCTGAATAACACTCATCAGCAAAAATTTTAAAATCATGTTTTTCTGCAAGTTGCATAAGTTCAACCCAATATTCATATGTCGCCATAGTTCCTTGCGGATTGGCTGGGGAGCATAGAAATAATATTGTAGTTTGGTCTAAAACCTCTTTTGGAAGTTCTGAATAATTAGGCATAAAATTGTTTTCAGCATATGCTGGTACAAATACAGGTTCAGCAGAAACTGTAGCTGCTCCAACTGCATATACTTGGTAAAAAGGGTTAGGTATTAAAACTTTTGTCGGTTTGCCGTTTTTGGTCTCTGGGGATAATGCAATTTGAGCATTAAATAGCCCTTCTCTTGTTCCATTTAGCGATAAAATTTGTGTCTCAGGATTTAGAATAACTCCATATCTTTTATTAACCCATTTGGAAATTGCATCTAATAATTCAGGGGAACCATCATTACTTGGGTAACGATTTAAATCTTTAATACTTTTTATTAAAATATCTTTTACAAAATTTGGAAATTCATGTTTTGGTTCTCCTATAGACATATGCAACACTTCACCCCCCGCTGGATGGCTATCTAGCAGTGCGCGCAAACGCGGGAATGCATAAGCTGGCAGGTTTGAAAACCGCTCGGGTAAATCCATTATTGCCTCGTTTTAACAGGGTCTAACGCCCTTTTTATTCACTATACTTTATTTTGACAGTTAGTCCAAATTTATTATCAAGCCATATCGCTTTCAATTTTGGCTGCAATACTTAGTAGATTTAATTCAGAAAATGGTGCACCCATAATCGTAAATCCACAAGAGGGTTGGGATGTTGGTAGTGTTATTGAACACAGCCCAAGCATATTACCAATTCGTGTGTTTCTTAATGCTAATAGGTTTGCACGTTTATAATACGAGCTATCGCTTAACAATTTTGATTTATTAGGTGGCAGGATTGGAGATGTAGGTAAAATTACTGCATCAAATTCTTGCGTAAAATTTATCCACTCTGTTCTAATATTATTAACAATAGTCCATGCATCATTATATTCATTCTGGGAGTAATTTTTACCTGCCATAAAACGATTTAAAATTTCAGGGTACATTTTTTCACCCTCTTTTTCTAATACTTTGCCCCAGACTTGGTATGCTTCAAATGTATAAATAATAGCAGACAATGACAAAAGTTTTTCAAGAATTGGAAATCTATCTTTAGTAATTTTAATGTCTTTTCCAGAAATTTTTGCACAGGCGTCATCAAACGCCATGAGTGGTGAATTCTCAATGCCGTCTTCAGTAATACCTTCTAGCCGCATTAGTTGTAAGGATTTTGGGCTTTTAATTGGTGTGTAATCTTTATTTTTCAATATTGAATAAATGACACTTGCGTCTTCAACGTTTCTGCAAAGGGGTCCAATAGTATCAAATTTTGGGCACAAAGGTACGACACCTTCAAGGGAAATATCTCCGCTGGTTGTCTTAAGTCCAACCAAATCGTTCCATGCTGCTGGAACTCTTACTGAACCACCTGTATCAGATCCTATTCCAATTGAGGCTAGGTTGAATGCTACTGATCCTGCAGCTCCAGAAGATGAACCACCCGATACTGCATCTAAATTGTTTATACAGGGTGTGGTTTTTGTCATAGGGTTTAAACCTAGACCTGAAAATGCGAGTTCTGACATATGGGTTTTGCCCAAACATACCAATCCTGCTCTAGTGGCGTGTTGTAAGACAACAGCATCGGATTGTGGAACTCTGCCAGATAATAATAAAGTACCAGCTTCGGTATTTATATCTTTACTATCAAATAAATCTTTCCATGATATTGGAACGCCATCTAGCAAACTTAAACGTGTATTATTTTTTGCCCTTACTTCTGCTTGTTCAGCTTCTTTTAATGCCCTTAGCGAAGATACATTAGTATATATTTCGTTTTGAACGGGATGTTTTTTTATAGCATTTAAATAGGTTTTTACTAACGCTAATGGAGAAATAGAGCCATTATCAATTCCACGCCCTAAATCACAAGCAGTCATTCTCAGCCATAATTGTGTCATTATTACCTCCTATTTTTTTACTTTAGCGACGGTTTGTAGCGTGGACAATCCAGTTAATTCATAGATAATCATAATATGGATTTTGATACAGAAATTTTAGTAGTTGGGGGTGGGCTTATTGGAAGTGCAATGGCTATTGCTTTATCAAGTATTGGCTTTGATGTAACCGTTATTGATCGCCAATCAGACCAATTAACAAAAATACATGTTTTTGATGGAAGAGCATATGCATTGTCCCACGCATCTATTCGAATGCTAAAAGCACTTGGGATTTGGAATTATATTGAAGAAAATGCTGAGCCAATTCTTGATATAAAAGTTAGCGATGGGCGAGCTGGTGAGGGAGCATCAGATTGGTTTTTACACTTTGATCATCAAGAGCTTGAAGAAGGCCCAATGGGGCATTTAATTGAAGACCGTCATATTCGCGAAGCATTAAAAGCCAATATAAAAAAATCGAAACAGATTGAATATATTTATAATACAGAAGTTATTTCAAAATCTGTTGACGATACAGGGGTGATTTTAAACTTATCAGATGGTCGAATTTTACGGTCACGCTTACTAATAGGGTGTGATGGACGAAATTCAAACATAGCTAAATGGTCAAATATTTCTCATATTGGCTGGGATTATAATCAATCAGCTTTAGTGTGTGCTATATCTCACGAAAAGCCACACAATGGTATTGCACATCAATTTTTTACACCATCGGGGCCCTTAGCAATTTTGCCTCTGCCAGGTAATAAATCCTCAATAGTTTGGACTGAAACGAAGGATAAAGCTAAAGATATAAATATAATGCGTGATGAGGATTACTTATCAGCCCTTTCACCTGTAATTGGAAGTTTTTTAGGGCCAATAAGTTTGGTTGGTGACCGTTTTAGTTATCCTCTAGGCCTATCAATAGCGGAAAGTTTTATTTCTAACTGCACTGTCCTTGTCGGTGACTCTGCTCATGGAATTCATCCCCTTGCTGGGCAGGGGTTAAATCTGGGCTTAAAAGATATTGCAGCATTAACAGAAGTTTTAGCGCTTGCAAAAAGACGAGGAGAAAACTTTTCTTCAAAAGATGTCTTAGAAAGATACCAGAAATGGAGACGTTTTGATACATCTGCGATGGCGGTAGCAACGGATAGTATCAATAAATTATTTTCCAATGATAATACTTTTTTACGTTCAATAAGAAATATTGGTTTAGGTGGTGTAAATGCGACACCTCAATTACGCAGAAATTTTATGCGCCATGCGGCAGGTCTATCAGGAGACTTACCAAAGTTATTGCAAGGTCAGATTATTTAATCAATTTTTCTAGCTTCATCGGGCAGCATAACTGGTATTCCATTACGAATAGGGTAAGCTAATTTTGCACTATTTGATACAAGCTCTTGTGTCTCAGCATTATAAGTAAGTGATCCAAATGTAATAGGACAAACCAGTATTTCTAACATTTTTGGATCAATTTGAATCATTGTATTTTGTCCATAGTGCTGTTTTCGTCCCTAAGTGCAAACTCCATTAATGTTACTAAAGTTTCGCGCCTTGTATCAAGGGAGGGTGCTTCTAATAGGGCTTGTTTTTCTTCAGGCTCAAATGGGCAAAGCATCGCTAAAGAATTTATCAATAACATATCATCAGCATCTTTAAGGCCATCCCAATCTGTAGAAAGTTCCATTATTTTAAAATAGCGCTCTAAAACGTCAAAGAATTTTTCTCTATTTATATTTTGGTTTTCATTTGGAGTTTTTAGATCTCCACCAAAACTATCCCAATTAATATTAGCAGTTGGATATGAAAGAAACCCATCAATAAGATTTGTAATTCTAAACCTACATATACCTGTTAACGTGACCATATACCTACCGTCTCCAGTTTCAGAGAAAGAAGTTAAACGTCCCGCACAGCCAATTTTGTGTACCCGCAAGTCACCATTTTTTGGATTTGGTGATAATGGTTGCACCATACCAATCAGTCTGTGGTCTGATTTCATAGTGTCATCTAAAAGGGATAGGTATCTTGGCTCAAATATATTTAAGGGTAGACGTGAGTGGGGTAATAACAATGCATTACCAAGTGGAAACAATGAAATAGTTTCTGGGAGTGAATTTAATTTATACATAAAGCATATTTAGATCAAATCTTGCATCAGGCAAATAGCATTGAAGCAAGTTGACGGCGCCCACTTAGTGTAATGGGATCTTCACCACCTAGTATGTCAAAAAACTTAAATAATTGTTGACGAGCAGCATCATCATTCCAGTCTTGATCTACCCTAAATATTGTCAGCAACTCTTGTATTGCCTCACTCGTTTCCCCTTTTGTAAATAGAGCTAAAGCAAGGTCAAAGCGCACTTGATGATTATTAACATCAGTAGATAGTAGTTTGCGTAAATCGTTAAGTTCCCCAATACCTTCAGCTTGGTTTGTCAGTTCTATTTGCGCTTGAAGTGCAAGTATTTCAGACTTATTTTTTAATGTATCAGGTATCTCTTCCAGCATCTTTTTTGCGTCATCAAGTTTTTTTGCACCCATTTTTGATTTAAATAATCCAACAAATGCAAGTGAACTATTTGGATCTTCACCTAATATGGCTTCAAATGTCTCTGCGGCATCATCGAATTCTTCTGCTTTTAACATCTCATCTGCAACTGCTATTGCTTCTGAGAGGTCGCCCTCATCATCTGTCACTTTTTCTAAAAGCTTTTCTATAAAAACTTTCAACTCTGACGGTGCTTTTGCTCCCATAAAGCCATCGATAGGTTGACCATCAACAAAGGCAAAAACAGCAGGAATTGATTGGATGCGCATCTGGCTAGCTAAATTTTGATTTTGATCGATATCAATTTTAACCATTTTTATTTTACCATTAGTGGCTTTTACTTCTGCCTCCAATGCTGGCCCTAACGTCTTACAAGGCCCACACCAAGGCGCCCAAAAATCAACAACGATAGGAGAAGATTTAGATGCTTCGATGACATCATCCATGAATGTATCTTCGTTAACGTCTTTGATTAAGATTTCTTCAGAATTGGATTGGTTAAGCTCTAGCATGAATCACCTATTGATTTTTTCTTCTGATTAGTGGCAAAATTTAGATCAGGCAACACTATAGATCAAAGCTCGCAAATACTGGCGCGTGATCACTTGGTTTTTCCCAGCCTCTAACATCTCTTGATATGTAACTACCATACCCTTTATCGGCAATATCTTTTGTCGCCCATATATGATCTAAGCGTCTACCCTTATTGGCTGTATTCCAATCCCTAGCTCTATATGACCACCATGAATATAATAATCCTGATGGTATATCTTTACGTATTATATCTACCCAATTAGCAGAAAGCATAACTTCATTGAGGGCTTGAATTTCTTGTGGGGTATGACTGACAATCTTTAAAAGTTTTTTGTGATCCCAAACATCTTCTTCACCTGGAGCAATATTTAAATCACCAACTAGAATTGATTTTTGGGGTTTTTGTGATTGAAAATATTCCGCCATTTCACTTAGATAATCTAATTTCTGGCCAAATTTTTCATTTATGTTTCTATCTGGAATGTCACCTCCAGCGGGCACATAAAAGTTATGAATATTTAGTTTATTATCAACATTTACTGCAATGTGGCGAGCGTGCTCGAGAGATGCAAAATCTCTGCGAGAGATTTCTTTAAGAGGTAATCGTGATAATATAGCAACGCCGTTGTATCCCTTTTGGCCACTCGCAATTATATACTTATATCCTAGTTTAGAGAATTTTTCTGTTGGTATTTTATCCTCTGGGCTTTTGCATTCTTGTAGGCATAATACATCTGGAGTTTCCTCTGAAAGTAATCTGCAAACACTATCCTCGCGTAAGCGTACCGAGTTAATATTCCAACTGCATACTTTTATAGGCATAGTATATCTTTCTTTTTATTCATAAGAATTTACGGTTTCAATCTGTATCCGCCAGTTTCAGTTATTAAAAAACAGGCATTAGCTGGATCAATTTCTATTTTTTGGCGCAGTCTATAGATATGTGTTTCAAGCGTGTGGGTGGTTACTTTAGAACTATATCCCCAGACTTCATGTAAAAGAATTTCTCTGCTAACTATAGTTTTTAAATTTTTATATAAAAACTTTAAGATATCATTTTCTTTTTCTGTTAAGCGAATAGATTTATTTTTACTTTCCAAAACTTTGGAGTTTGGTTTAAATACATAAGACCCAATATTATGTTGCGTGTCTTCTGTTTTTCCAAATTGCTGCAATTGTAATTCTATGGATTTTAATAATGCTGGATATTTAAATGGTTTAATAATATATTCATTTGCTGCAATTGTGAGTTTATTATCTACATTTGATGCATCAGATTGAGTTATGAGCATTATGATTGGATTTTTAAACCCGCCTACTCGGAGTTTTTTGGTAAGATTATGCCCATGTAATTTAGAGGGTTGAGAATTGATGATAACGATATTAAATGAATTATTATTCATTTGAGTGAATACGTTATCTTCACCCGATTCTATTATTTGATACTTGTCATTTAAAGATAATTGATAAATTAATGCTTCAGATAAATCTCTATCACTATTTACTAATAGTATTTTTGTAGAAGAGTTCATGTGTAATTCCATAGTATTTTCTTATACAATAAATATTTTTTTGAGTAGAACAAGAAATACGCGCTATTACTTTTAGCTATTTATAAATAAGTTAGATATTTAATATTCCATTCTATAATTATATACTTCAAAGTAAGTCTTCAGAGGGTAAAGGCCAATAATGTCAATTGCACTTACAGCATCAGAAAGAATTGCACGAATTCGATCAGACTTTCGAATGGGTGTGGCCGTTGGGTTTAGGTTAGGGCTTGAGAAGTGGTTGGTTGCGTCTTCTGAAACAATAACAGTATCCCGATTTAATGGAATGCGAAAATTAGGTTCTTTAGAACTGGCCATAACTGATTGGAGAGCGCAAACTCTTTCCACTTGGGCTACAGATGGGGACATAGCGCGATTAGCTATCCCAGATGACAAAGATTTGGATTGGATACATTCAGTATGTGATCCGAGTGATGATTTTAATACGCCACTTAAGGGGCCTTTCACTCCCATATTTGGAGGAAGCGCGGAAGTTCCTCGCACAGCATTAGCAATTTGTAAGACGGCTCATTTAATTCCATCTGCAGTGATGGTTAATATAACAGGTCAAGACATTTTAGGGTTGGACTTCGTAGATCTAGAGCAAATATTGTCATTAATATTAAATCCATCAAATCAATTAATAGAAGTTTCAGCTGCTAATGTGCCCCTTCAAGTTGCAGAGGCAAGTCGTGTTCATGTTTTTCGTCCACAAGATGGCGGTGAGGAGCATTATGCAATTGAAATTGGAAATCCAGATCGTAATAAATCAGTACTTTCAAGGCTACATTCAGCATGTTTTACTGGAGATTTGATTGGATCTTTGAAATGTGATTGTGGGCATCAATTACAAGCTGCTCTTAAAGCAATATCTGTCGATGGATCTGGTGTTTTATTATATATGAACCAAGAAGGCCGTGGTATTGGTCTTGCAAACAAAATGCGTGCATATGCGCTTCAAAACCAAGGGTTTGATACAGTTGAAGCAAACCATAGGTTGGGTTTTGAGGATGATGAGAGAAATTTCAAAATAGGAGCTGAAATTTTACGCTTAATGGGCTTTGAGTCAGTCCGCCTTATGACAAATAATCCACAAAAAGTAGCTTCTATGGAGGTGGCTGGGATAACTGTGTCTGAGCGTGTGCCTCTTCAAGTTGGTTCAAACCCATTAAATGAGAAGTATTTAGAAACTAAGGCTAAAAAAAGTGGTCACATTTTATGAATCCTAAATTTCATGATCTTGTAGTAACCCACTGGGGCGCAAGGTTTATGGGATATGATTTACCAGTTGCAATAGGTCGAAGCGGGATTGCTGAAAAAGTTGGTGAAGGGGATGGCATTACTCCAATTGGTAATTTTTCAATCAAATGTATTGGATTTCGTAATGATCGTATTTCCTTCATTTCTCCAAACATTGAAAAAAAACATACCCGTCTAAATGATTTATGGTCTGACGATCCAGCAGATAAAAATTATAATCATAAGGTTTATTCTCATGATTATTCCTTTAGTCATGAAAAACTTCGTAGGTCAGATGGTTTGTATAATGCGTATGGAATATTAGATTATAATTGGCCAAACGCTGAGCCTGGTAAGGGTAGCGCTATATTTATCCACAGTTGGCGGCGCCCTCGTTATCCAACAGAAGGCTGTATAGCCTTTGATATTTCTGATCTTATATGGATTTTTGAAAACTGGAATTTTAATAGCCGCGTGATTATAAAATAATAGACTTAAGAATAATTACGTTTACCAAATATAGCTGAGCCTACACGAATATGTGTTGCCCCCATTGCAATTGCACTTTCAAAATCACTGCTCATTCCCATGGACAACCCTGCAAGACCATTTCTCTGAGCAATTATCCTTAATAATCCGAAATGTAACGAAGGCTCTTCATTAACTGGTGGTATAACCATTAAGCCTTTAATTGGTAAATCTAGAGATAAACAATCTGCAATAAATCGATCAGCATCCTTTGGAGATATGCCTGACTTTTGTTCTTCTTCACCAGTATTAATCTGGATGAACATTTCAGGTGCTTTCCCTTGGGTTTGAATTTCATTTGATAGTTTCTGTGCTAACTTTAAGCGATCAACAGTGTGGATCGCATCAAATAGTTCTACGGCTTGTTTTACTTTGTTGCTTTGCAGTGGTCCTATTAGGTGAACTTTAACATTTGAAAAATTTTCCCGAAACATTGGCCATTTGCCATGCGCCTCCTGTACTTTATTTTCGCCAAATATTGTATGTCCTTGTTCAAGAACACTTAACACACGTTCGTTTGGTTGAACCTTTGACACAGCTAAAAGTTGTGTACTTCCAATTGTTCTACCCGAAGACTTCTCTGCTTGTTCAATTTTTTTATGAATTATACTTAAAGTCATAAAATTCCTTACTTATAAAAAAAGGGCACCAAAATGGTGCCCTTTAGATTTCTCAAATCCAATTTGGATTAGAATGCGAATGATACGCCTGCGTACATTTCGTTGTCTGAAGATACACCAGCTGCGAAAGTAGCGCCGCCACCTAATGCTGAAGTAGCAGTTGCAGTCCACGCATCAGTTTCATCAACACCGTATGTTAATGCAAATCCACCTGCTGTGTAACCTAAGTCCACATCCCATGTGCTGTTGTTTGCAGATTCTACAGATACAGATACACCGTTAAGTGTTGTTGCAGCACCAATTGTTTGAACTGATTCAGCACCAGCAACTTGATCTGTGTCAGCTGTAATTGTTACTGTATCGTTTAGAGCGTAAGACATGCCTAAAGAAGCTGAAGTACCTGATGCTGTTTCAGAACCAGTTAATGTGAATGCCATTCCACTTTGTGTTGTAGAAGCTGAGAAAGATGTTGCTTTAGCAAAATCTGTGTCTGCTGCTACTGCGCCTACTGAGTGGCCCACTGTCAAAGCAACTGAACCAACAGTTGTTGCGTATGAAACATCATGAGTTGTGGCGTCATCGTACAAGTTGTCGATACCAGCATTATCAAATGTTAGTGTACCAAAAGTACCTGACATAGTTACTGCACCTAGACCAGCTGTTCCGCCATCTGCGCCATCTAATTCGAAATCGCCCGCGTCAATTTCTTCACCAGCGTCAATATTTACTGTTGCTGAGAATGAGATGCCATTGTCAGTTGCGCCTGTCATTGTAAAGTCAACACCTGCGTTACTGTATACGCCGTCACCTGAATTTGTTGCACCAGCAGCAGCAACTGCAGCTGTACCTGATGCGGCAGCTTCTTCAGCTTTAGCAAAAGCAAGATCAGCAGCAGTAGTAGTTGAGTCAAGACCAGCAGCTACTGTTTCGTCATGCAATTTCTGAGCAGCAATTCTTGCGTTTGCAAGAGTTGTCATAGCAGAGATATCTACAGCTGCGTCAGCAGCTGATGTGTTTGTACTTGCCATGGCGTCAAGAGTTGTAACTTCAGCGTCTGTGATTACACCTACAACTGCGTCTTTTCCAGCTGTTGCAGCTTTAAAGTCTAGACCTGAGTGGATACCTGCAGCCGCGTGGCCAGTGATCGTGATGTCAGCAGAAGCCATTCCAGCTGTTGCGACTAATGCTGTAGTAGCGATAAGTAGTTTTTTCATTTTAAAATTCCTCGTAGAGTTATTCATATTAAGGACCTCCGCTGGAGAATCCAGTGAGATATATATCTGTTTTGGTGATTTCGGAGCTATGGGTCAACAATTTCAGTAGCTTAAATTAATAGATTATCATTACTGATGTAAACTTGTCACACCATATGTTTAGGATAAACTATTAGTATCTGAAGAGAACTGATGACAAAAATCCAACTTGAGAAGACTTAATATGAGTGATAGTGATATCATTGATAATTAATTCTTGGAAAAAAAATGAACTATTTGTTTAAATGCAAGTCCTTATTGATACTTTGTTTTATTCTACAAGCATGTAGTACTGCAGAAAAAACTGATATAGACAATGCCAATGAGGAAGAGGTCACGTCAACCACGACTGATCAAACGAAGAAAAAAGGTATAGTATTACTTGATGATAATGGTAGGCTTGGAAATCTTTTTAAAAGTGGTAGTGATGAAATAGGATCTGTAAATAAGTACTTGTGGCAGGCGTCTCTTGAAGTTTTAAGTTTTCTTCCAATCAACTCAGCAGATCCATTTTCTGGAATCATTGTGTTTGGCAGAGGCAAGGCGCCAGGATCCTCGCAATCTTATGATGCTACGGTATATGTAAGTGATCCAGCCCTTGATGCGCGTTCACTAAGTGTCACAGTAAGATCATCAAATGGGACTGTCAGCTCAGAAGCGAAACGTGAAATTGAACGCGCAATATTAAGTAGGGCTCGTCAGTTGCGATTAAAAGAATTAGATTTATAAGTCACATGGATATTAATCCAATTGTTATACGCCGGGCATCGCTCCGGCGTACCACGTTTAAAGGTAACTAAATAATGCGTTATAATGCAAAAGTAACTGAGCCAAAGTGGCAATCTGCCTGGGATTCTTCAGAAAGTTTTAAAGCTACTCCAGATGAGCGTGAAAAATACTACGTCTTAGAAATGTTTCCCTACCCCTCAGGTCGCATTCATATGGGTCATGTGAGAAACTATACGATGGGTGATGTTGTAGCCCGGTACAAATCTGCTGTTGGCTTTAACGTATTACATCCCATGGGGTGGGATGCATTTGGAATGCCGGCTGAAAATGCGGCCATGGAGAAAAATGTCCATCCTGGTGATTGGACCTATCAAAATATCGCTGATATGCGTGCTCAATTAAAGCCAATGGGTCTTTCAATTGACTGGTCACGTGAATTTGCAACGTGCGATCCAGAGTATTATGGGCAACAACAGTCTATGTTTATTGATATGATGTCCAAGGGATTAGTATACCGAAAAAATGCTGTGGTAAATTGGGATCCAGTTGATATGACAGTTCTAGCAAATGAGCAGGTCGAAAACGGTAAAGGATGGAGGTCAGGCGCATTAGTTGAGCGTAAAGAATTAACGCAATGGTTTTTTAAAATATCTGAATATTCAGAAGAATTACTAAGTGCACTGGATGGTTTAGAAAACTGGCCAGAAAAAGTGCGAACTATGCAGAAAAACTGGATAGGTAAATCACAGGGAATGCAGTTTGATTTTAAAACTAATAATGCTCCTTTTGGTTATGAAAAGTTAGAAGTATATACAACGCGACCAGATACACTGTTTGGCGCATCATTTGCGGCAATTTCATGTGATCATCCCTTAGCAAAAGAATTAGAAAAAAATAATTCTGACATAGCTAATTTTAATCTAGAGTGTAGGCAAATAGGAACTACCCAAGAAGCTTTAGAAACTGCAGACAAAAAAGGTTACAACACAGGCATTACTGTAACTCATCCCTTTAATGATGCATGGGAAATGCCTGTTTATATAGCTAACTTTATATTAATGGGATATGGCACTGGTGCAATTTTTGGTTGTCCGGCACATGATCAGAGAGATTTAGATTTTGCTAGAAAATATGATTTAATTGTAACTCCTGTAGTGTGCCCAACAGATCAAAATCCAGACACATTCGCTATTAAACAAGAAGCATATACTGGTGTTGGTAATTTAATTAATTCCCGGTTTTTAGACGGTTTGTCGATTGATGAGGGTAAATCTGAAGTCATTAAGCGTATTTCTGAAAAAGGAATGGGTGAAGCAACTACGAATTATCGCTTAAGGGATTGGGGCGTTTCCCGACAAAGGTATTGGGGCTGCCCTATTCCTGTAATCCATTGTGATAAATGTGGAGTAGTTGCAGAAAAAAAAGAAAACTTACCAATAGTTCTCCCAAAAGATGTGAGTTTTGATAAACCTGGAAATCCTTTAGATAGACATGATGAATGGCGTAATTGTAAATGCCCTTCATGTGGGTCAGGCGCTCTTCGAGAAACTGACACTATGGATACTTTTGTAGATTCATCATGGTACTATGCAAGGTTTACAGCGCCAGAATCCACTACCCCTACAAGTGAAAAAGATGCAAATTACTGGATGAATGTAGATCAATATATCGGTGGTGTTGAGCATGCAATTTTACACCTATTATACTCACGCTTTTTTGCGCGTGCTATGAATGCCACTGGGCATTTACCAAAAAAGGCAATTGAACCATTCAATGCGTTATTTACTCAAGGAATGGTTTGCCATGCAACATATCAAGATTCAGATGGAAAATGGCTCAACCCAGATGATATTAAGCAGTCTGAAAGCGGTGAATTTATAACACTTGATGGCGAAAAGGTAACAGTTGGCCAGTCTATTAAAATGTCAAAATCTAAGAAGAATGTGGTCGATCCGGATGATATCATCGATCAGTATGGTGCTGACACTGCGCGCTGGTTTGTTATGTCTGACAGTCCTCCAGAAAGAGATGTTGAATGGACTGCATCAGGAGCTGAGGCTGCTTGGAAACATTTGCAAAAAGTTTGGAGATTAACTGTTGAAATAACTGAAGATCAAACAACCGACACTTCAAAAGACGTTGAATTAGATAAAGCAAGAAATATTGCTATCGATGCAGTAACAAATGGTGTTGAAGGATTTGCATTTAACAAATCAATCGCAGCCCTTTATCAATTTACCAATATAATTTCAAAATCATCGGCAAGTAAAACTGCAAAAGTTAATGCTATGTTAACAATGGCTCAATTAATGCAACCGATGACACCGCATTTAGCTGAAGAAATATGGTCTATATTAGGTGGTGAAGGATTGGTAACGAGCGCAAAGTGGCCCACTTTAGATGCTTTAATGCTAATAAACGATACTATTATTTTACCTATCCAGGTGAATGGTAAGCGAAGAGATGAAATTGAAGTTAATATTGACCTCGTTAAAGACGAGATTGAAAAAATAGTTCTTGAAAGACCATCAATTTTGCGCATTCTAGATGGAAATGCTCCAAAAAAGATCATTGTTGTGCCTGGAAAGATAGTGAATGTCGTTATTTAATAGAAGGTGGCTTCTAATAGGAATTTTGCCCCTAATGTCATGTGGATTTGAACCTATTTATGGTACAAATAAACCAGCTGATCTTATTCTGGGCAAAATTGATGTTGAAGTCTCTAATGGTAGAAATGCATTTGAATTTCGTGAACGTTTAATAGAGCGCTTGGGAACATTAGACGGTACTCCTACTTATTTATTAAAATATAAATCAAATATTAAATCTAAAAACCTGACTATATCAAAAGATAACGATGTAACGCGCTACACATTGCAGGGTGAAACAAATTTTGATTTAGTTGATACGGCATCAAAAAAAGTAATTTATACAAACACTATAGTCTCAAATACTGCTTACAGTGCTACGGCGGGCACTTACCCAACTGCTGTAGCGGAAAGAGATGCAAATGTAAGGCTTTCTCGAGACATGGCAGATAAGATTGTTACTCTTTTGTTAATAACTGCTAAGGATTGGTTGGAATGAAATTAGCTGGGGATAAGGCAAATAATTATTTTTCCAATCCTGATGCTAATCATACTTCAATTCTTATTTATGGTGCTGATAGCATGCGTGTTGCCTTACGAAGGCAAGAACTACTCAAATCACTCATTGGAGATCATGCTGAAGAAGAAATGCGATTAACTCGTGTTTCAGCTTCTGACTTAAGAAAGGATCCAGCACTTTTATTAGATGGATTGAAGGCAAGTGGATTTTTTCCTGGCCTACGAGCTGTGTTTGTTGAGGATGTAACAGACACAATTGCACCAATTATCGATAAAGCAATCCAAGATTGGCAAAAAGGAGATGCATTTTTAGTTTTAACTGCAGGTCAATTAAACGCGCGATCTAAACTGCGAAAAACTATTGAAAATAACAATAATTCTGTTGCTATTGGCATTTATAATGACCCCCCAAATGAAAAAGAAATTATCTCTACCGCCTCGAAATATAACCTTAATAATTTTGATAATGATGCAAAAAAAGAGTTAATTGCACTGGGAAGAAGTCTTGATCCAGGCGACTTTCAACAAACATTGGAAAAATTAAGCCTCTATAAATATAAAGATGAAACTGTAATAACATCTACAGATATACAATCATGCGCACCTGTTACAACTGATGCAGTGTTAGATGAGGCAATAAATATTATTGCTGATTCAAGATCTGATGAAGTGGGGCCCATACTAAATAGACTTTTTGGGCAAGGTACGAATCCAACTACCTTATGTATTGCTGCAACGCGTCATTTTAGAAATTTACATTTAGCGGCGTCACATCCATCAGGTCCAGAAGTTGCGCTTTCAAGAGCAAGGCCGCCTGTTTTTGGTTATCGAAAGGACAAAATGGTTCGCCAGGCGCGAGGATGGGGCGGTATTAGGTTGGAAAAAGCCTTGGGTGTTTTAATAAATACAGATTTATCATTAAGATCATCATCAAAAGCACCTACACAAGCTATACTTGAGCGGGCATTTATTAGAATATCTATGATGCGAGCAAAATGAGGGAATTTTCATGTATAAAGTAATTGGGAATACAAATACTCGTACGTTGCGAGTTTTGTGGGCAATGAATGAAATTGGATTAGAGTATAAACATTTGAAAGTTGGGGCTCAATCGGCTGAAGCACAATTAGCCAATGTATCAGGTAAAGTTCCAAGCTTAGAGGCAAATGGAGTAAATATTGCTGACTCAACTGCAATAATCACTTATTTGGCTGATAAATATAACCAATTAACATTTCCAGCTGGAACAATTGAGCGAGCACAGCAAGATAGTTTTACGCAGTTTATTCTTGATGAGTTAGATTCAATTTTGTGGACAGCGGCAAGGCATAGCTTTGTTTTACCAAAAGAGATGCGTATAAGTGAGCTCAAAAATACTTTGCATTGGGAGTTTGCAAAGTCTTTAAAAGTTTTAGAATCTAGAATGGGTACTGGGCCAAATGTGATGGGTGAGAAATTTACAATTCCTGATATTATATTAACCCATATTGGGGGATGGGCTCGTGTTGCAAAGTTTGATATTCCGGATGGAAAATTACGAGATTACTTTCGACAACAAATTAAACGCCCTGCGTACATATCTGCTATAAATCTTTAGTAATATTACAGCTATTTTAAGCTTTTAATGTAATTTACTGCACCAAGTCCTGCCCACTTTCCTGTAGCGAGACATGCTGTTATCAGGTAACCGCCTGTTGGGGCTTCCCAGTCCAACATCTCTCCCGCACAAAAAACACTAGGTTTTGCTTTTAGCATTAAATTAGCATTAAGAGCACTTTTTGACACTCCGCCTGCTGTAGATATTGCTTCATTAATTGGGTGAGGTCCTTCATGTGGAACTAGAAGGTTTTTTGCTGTATGAATAATATCTTGTGTGGAAATATGTTGTGAAAATTCATTAAAAAATGCTGTTTTTTCTTTGTTTAGACGTAATATTTTGCGATTAAATGTACTTCTTGATACTTTAGTCGATAAAAGTTTATGCCTTTTATTTAGTGTTTCTATTCCTGTATCTGGAAGCAGGTCTATTATTAAGTTATTGCCATCGCGCATGAATTTACTTGCTGCATAAATACCACTCCCTTCAATACCTTTTTTTGAAATTACAAACTCGCCAATAGCTGAAAATTCACCTGATGATATGCGAACAGACTTTATAGGCGTTCCAAAAAAAGGCTTCATGTATTTAGACCACTTGATTTTAAAGCCCATGTTAGAAGGTTGAAAATTAGTAATGGTCACATTATTTTTTTTCAGTATATCTGCCCACAAACCATCTGAACCAAGATGTGGCCAGCTAGCACCTCCCATTGCCAAAATGGTAGTATGTGACTTAACAAATTTTTTACCTAAAATAGTTTCAAAGGCTGCCACATCACCTTGCCAACCCACCCACTTCCAGTTTTGATAGAATGTTACACCTTTGTTAGATAACCGTATGAGCCAAGATCTCAACAAGGGTGATGCTTTCATGCTTTTAGGAAATACTCGTCCCGAGGAACCTGTGAAAATTTCTTGATCTAAGTCTTGAGCCCACTTCATAACGGCCTCATTATCAAAATTATTAATGATTGGAGCTAACCACTTTTTTGCATTAAAATAGTGATTTAGAAATTCAGATTTGGCCTCGTCTTTTGTAATGTTTAAGCCGGACTTTCCAGCCATTAAAAACTTCCGTCCATATGTAGGTTTTGCATCTATTATAACTACTGACAAACCGTTGTCTGCAGCCGTTTCAGCGGCCATCAAGCCTGCTGGACCTCCACCAATTATACAAACATCAAACATTTAATATATACTCAAATTTTAATTTTGATTAAGATCAGGAGTTATCTAATTGTGCTTTAAATTCACGTATTACTGTTTCATATGTATTGCGTTTAAATGGAACAATTTTATCTAACAGTTCTTCTGATTGAAGCCAACACCACCTAGAAAATTCAGGTATTTCAGTTTGTATGTTTACCATGCTGTCATCGCCAATAAACTGCATTAAAAACCAACGTTGTTTTTGGCCGCGATATTTACCATTCCATAATTTTTTTACTAAGTAATGCGGTAATTCATAAGGTATCCAATCTTCTGTTTCTGCAATGACTTCCACTGCACTTGGTGGGATCCCCGTCTCTTCCTCAAGTTCGCGTAGTGCTGCGGCTTTTGGATCTTCATTTTGTTCTACGCCACCCTGTGGCATTTGCCATGCGTCTTGAGCACTATCCAATCGTTGCCCAGCAAATATTCCTCCTTGGGCGTTACACAGCATAATCCCAACACATGGCCTGTAAGGTAATCTTAAAATTTCATCTTCAGTCATATTTAATTTTGCGACAAAGTCGCAAGACCTTTCAATACATCTAATGCATAAGATAATTGATAGTCATCATTTCGCATTTTTGCTGTTTCTTCTTGTTGTTTTCTCTCATTTTCTAAGAAATTACGCTCATCTTCAGTTAAACTATCGTTAGATAAAGAATTTTCTAGATCTGCTTCAAACCTTTGAAAATTTTGATCTTTTTCCGGATCTTCATCAGACCTCACGCGCTGCTTAACTAGTATATCTGGTGATACTCCAAGTGATTGGATCGACCTACCAGAAGGTGTATAATATCTCGCAGTAGTCAATCTCATTGCAGCACCATCTGAAGATAATGGGATTATTGTTTGGACGGACCCCTTTCCAAAAGATTTTGTACCAACAATGATTGCTCTATGGTGGTCTTGAAGAGCACCTGCAACAATTTCTGACGCTGAGGCAGATCCACCATTAATTAATACTACAACAGGTTTACCATTTGTTAGATCACCCGGTGTTGCATTATAACGCTCTGCATCCCCCGCAGCTCTACCACGTGTAGAAACTATCTCGCCACTTTCTAGAAATGCATCAGATACTCGGATTGCTTGATTGAGAAGGCCGCCAGGATTATTTCTCAAATCTACAACAACACCGTTTACATTTTCAAGTCCACCAGCAGCCTTAATTTCTTTTTCTAAACTGTCTTTTAGATTTGGGTAGGTTTTACTCGTGAATGAGGATACCCGTAATACGATTGTCTTTCCTTCAGTACGCGCCTTAACTGCCTTAATTTCTATAGTATCTCTAATGATGCTCACATCAAAGGGTTCATCGACACCCTCACGAACAACTGTAATTATAATTTCTGAGCCAACTGGCCCTCGCATTTTATCTACAGCCTCATCCAATGTTTTTCCTAAGGTGCTTTCTCCATCAACCTTTGTAATGAAATCACCGGCTTCTATTCCCGCATTAGCGGCTGGAGTATCATCAATGGGTGATACAACTTTTATAAAACCATTTTCTTGAGTTACTTCAATTCCTAAACCACCAAACTCACCACGTGTTTGAACTTGCATGGTGGAAAAATCTTCAGGAGCCATATAACTAGAATGTGGATCAAGAGATGAAAGCATACCACTAATTGCACTTTCAATTAGCTTTTCTTCATCAATTTCTTCAACATATGAAGATCGTATGCGTTCAAAGATGTCACCAAATAAATCCAAGTTTTCATAAGTAGATTTTACACGCTTTGTTTCTTGAGCTATCAAAGGGTCAGTAAATTGAGTTGTAATTAAAGCTCCAGAAATTACTCCTGCTAAAGCTACTAAGATAAATCTGTTCATGTTTATTCTAACCTTTTTTCCAGTAAACTAATTAATGAATTTGTTTAGTTACTTTCATCTAAATCTTTTAATTATGATAATTAAAGAAATTGTTTGTTTAGTTTCTATCAATTAAATACAAAGTTCCAGCTGTTTGTGTGATTTAAGAGATTTCTTGCTTAATTCATTCACATAGAATTTATTTAGTGTGATTATGTGATTAGTGAACGCCCAGTCATTTCCGTTGGTTGGTTTAGACCCATTAATTCTAGAAGAGTAGGTGCAATATCAGCTAATTTCCCACCTTCCCGAATTTGAATGTTCTTTGATTTATCCACTAATATTACTGGAACTGGATTTGTAGTATGAGCTGTATGAGGATTTCCTGTTTCTACATTCATCATTGTTTCACAGTTCCCATGATCTGCACATATAATCATCGATCCATCAATTTCATGTATTGCCCGAGTAACCTCAATCAGTGCAGTATCAACTGACTCGCAAGCTTTTATAGCGGCCTGTAAATCGCCTGTATGACCTACCATATCTGGATTTGCATAGTTTGCTATTATTAGGTCATATTCGTTAGTATTTATTGCATTCACTAAGTTCTGAGTAACTTCTTGAGAGGACATTTCTGGCTTTTGGTCGTATGTAGCAACGTTAGGACTTGGGGCGAGGTACCGCACTTCAAGATTTGCGGGGGCTTCAATACCCCCATTCATAAAAAACGTTACGTGTGGATATTTTTCTGTTTCTGCAATTCGAAATTGTTTCAACCCATGAGCAGAAACCCATTCTCCGAGGGTATTAACTATTTTTTCATTTGGAAAAATACAATCCATATATTTATTATGTTGCTCGGAATATTCTGCAAAGCCAGATAAAATTGATAATTCTGGCCTTATTCCAACATCAAATTCTTTAAACGACGGGTCACCAATTGCAGCCATTATTTCTCGCGCTCTATCTGCGCGATAATTCATACACAGCAATCCATCACCATTTTTGATTCCTTGAAATCCGTCTATTACAGAAGAGGGAATAAACTCATCAGTCAAACCATTTTCATATGCAGTTAAAATAGCATCATTTGCGTTTTTATAGTGAGTTCCTATGCCGTGAACTATTGCATTATACCCTTTAGCAACTCGTTCCCATCTATTATCTCGATCAAGAGAATAATATCGCCCTGTTAAACTACCAATAGTGGTATTTGCACCAATTGAAGCGTTTAAATGGTTTAGATAAGTTTGAATGGATTTTGGAGCTACATCTCGTCCATCCCCAAAAAGATGTAAAATTACTTTCAACCCTAAATTTTCTAATATTTTTGTGGTTTCAATCATATGGTCGACATGACTATGAACTCCACCATCAGACAGAATTCCACATAAATGAGCTGTACCTTTTGCGGATTTGATTGCATCCGCAAATCTAATAATTCCAGGAAGAGACGAAAATGTATTATTTTCAATGCTTCGTTCAATTTTTCTTAAGTCCATATCAACTATCCGGCCTGCACCTATATTCATATGGCCAACTTCAGAATTGCCCATTTGTCCTTCAGGCAAACCTACTTCAGGACCAAATGTGGTTAGTGTAGCGCTTGGATAATTTTCATTTAAATTATCAAAACAAGGTGTATTAGCCAATGAAACGGCATTTCCTCTAGTATCTTCAGAGGTTCCCCACCCATCAAGAATACATAGCACAACTGGTTTTTTTTGAGGCATATTTAAATCCAATCTGGTCGTACACTCTTAATACTAAGATCACCACAGAGGTTCAACTCAAAGAAAATGTTTATTATAAATAAATCGATTTGTGATTAGCTTCTATGATACGGGCTGCCTGCTAAAATAGAAGCTGCTCGATAAAGCTGCTCAGAAATCATGACGCGAACTAACGCGTGCGGCCAAACCATTTTTCCGAATGATACTTTATAGTCTGCTTGTTCGCGTAGTTTTGGATCGATCCCATCTGCACCCCCAATGATTATAGCTAAATCAGGTATGCTGTTGTTGGCATAAGAACTTATTTTTTTTGCGAAATTAGGACTACTTATAAATTCACCACGTTCGTCTAAAATAATAACTTTAGCACCTTTGGGAATTACGCGTTGAAGTAGGATGGCTTCATTTAGCATTCCACCATTCTTCTTATCTTCAACTTCATTAACTAAAACTGGGCCTAGTCCATGGGCACGGCCAATTTTTTCAAAACGATGTAGATAGTCATCAATGAGTTCTTTTTCTGGTCCATTACGTAACCTTCCAACAACACAAAGATGAATTTTCATTATTTTTTTTCAGGTTCTGCTGGGTCTGTTAACCACATTTTCTCTAACTGATAAAATTCACGTACTTCTGGTCTGAAAACATGAACAATAACATCTCCAGCATCAAGTAAAACCCAGTCCCCAGCACTCTTGCCTTCGATTTTAGATATATATCCTGTTGTATCTTTAATGCGTGAATGTAATTTTTCAGTAATCGCTGCAACTTGTCTGGTCGAGCGTCCAGAGGCTACGACCATATGATCAGCAATTGATGACTTGCCCTTTAAATCTATCGTTATGATATCTTCAGCTTTATCATCTTGAAGTGAGTTTAATACTAAATCCAGCAAGCTCATGCTTGGGATATTTATAGCGTTGGCAGTGTCGTCTGCATCAACAGTTCTAGTCAGAACCGTATCCTCCAAATAAGGCACCGAACCTTGGTGCAAAGGTGAACGTTCATTAGCACCACTTTTAGAAACAGGCAAGTGGTGCTCAAATTACAAATTTGTTTGTTTCTTTATATTTTTATGCACGCACAAGATTCTCATAAGACTCCGCAATGTCACGAGCCATTTCTCCAACTTCAAATTTATAATCTCCTATTTGATTAACAGGAGTTACTTCTGCGGCCGTTCCGGTGAGCCAACATTGCTCAAAGTTTTCGAGCTCTTCTGGCATTATGTGACGCTCGTGGACTATAATGCCCTTCTCGCTCAGCATATTTAATACAGTTTGACGCGTGATACCGTTTAAGAAGCAGTCTGGTTTCGGTGTGTGCACTTCTCCATTTTTTACAAAAAATATGTTTGCACCTGTGGCTTCGGCAACATAGCCACGATGATCAAACATCATTGCGTCAGAGCAACCTTTAGCTTCTGCTGCATGTTTTGCCATTGTGCAAATCATGTATAAGCCAGATGCTTTGGCAAAACATGGAATTGTTTCTGGTGAAGGGCGTTTCCATTTTGAAATATCAAGTTTTGCACCTTTTAATTTTGCATCACCGTAATACGCGCCCCAAGTCCAAGCTGCTACTGCCATTCGAACTGGGTTGGATTTTGCAGCTACACCCATATCTTCACCTGATCCACGCCAAGCTAAAACTCTAACATAAGCGTCAGATAAATTATTTGCTTTCATGACTTCATATTTTGCTTTTTCAATTTCCTCAACAGTATAAGGAATCGGAATATCAACATCTTCTCCAGATCTTAATAACCTTTCGGAATGTTGTGTGCTTTTAAAAATCTTACCATTATATGCTCGCTCACCTTCAAACACAGATGACGCATAATGCATTGCATGTGTAAGAATGTGTATGTTTGCATCTCGCCATTCTATTAATTTGCCATCGAACCAAATCTTGCCGTCGCGATCATCATATGCACCGATCATTAAAAGTCTCCGTAAATTATTAATTAGTTTAAAATAGTCCCGAAGTGGACATATTTTTTGATTTAAAGTTAAAAAGGGCTATCATTCGATTCTTATAAAGTCAATAATACTGACATATATTATCGTTTTCATGAAGGAAATAAAATGGCAGATCATAATAGAGTTGTAACAAATAGTATGGATGCAATGCTCTTTTTAACAGATGATCAATTGCTTCAGGGAATTGAATTAATGTATTTTGCATATAAAGGCTTTACTTCAGATCCGGATTTAATACTGCAAAATTATTCTTATGGCCGAGCACACCATAGAGCTGTGCATTTTATAAACAGGCGAAAAGGTTTAAAAGTTAACGATTTGCTTGATATACTTGGTATTACAAAGCAATCTTTAAACAGAGTTTTAAGACAATTAATTGATGATGGGCTTGTTGAAAGTAGAGTGGGACGGCTTGATAAGCGAGAAAGAAATTTATTCTTAACTGAAGAAGGTAAAGAACTGGAGCGACAATTGTCCGATGCTCAGAGAAAAAGAATGCGTGCAGCATATCGCGCTGCTGGATCAGACGCAGTTCAAGGCTTTCGCCTTGTTCTAGAAAAAATTATGGACGTTGAAACACGAAATCGTATCACTCAGGATAAAGAGTAATTGAAATGACTACAGATCATAATCAAGCACATATTTTAATAGTTGATGATGATGAAAGAATAAGAAATCTTTTACAAAAGTTTTTATTACGCAACGATTTCTTTGTATCTATTGCTAGAGATGCAGCTCATGCAAGGCGACTATTAGCAAGTATAGAGTTTGATATGATTGTATTAGATGTAATGATGCCTGGCGAAGATGGCCTCAGTTTGACAATTGACCTTCGTAAAATGTTAACAACACCAATTTTATTACTCACAGCCAAAAGTGAAAGTAATGAGCGTATTATGGGACTTGAAGCTGGTGCAGATGACTATCTAACAAAACCATTTGAGCCTAAAGAACTAGTTTTGCGAATAAATTCAATTTTGCGACGAATCCCCAAAGAAGATTTAAATCTAGCATCTCCTTCTTCGATACAAATGGGTAATGTTCGTTATGACCTTTCTCGAGGAGAACTTTGGGGTAATAATTTATTAGTCAAACTAACAGCAACTGAGTCGGCGTTATTAAAAATATTTTCTGCTAATCTCTACAATCCTGTAAGTCGCCCAAAACTTGTTGAAGATTTAACCAAAAACGGAGTGGCTAGCCAAGAGCGATCAGTAGATGTGCAAATAACTAGATTGCGCCGAAAGCTTGAAGTTGATCCCAAAATGCCACGTTATCTTCAAACTGTTCGAGGTGCAGGGTATATGTTGGCGCCAGATTAGATATGAAAACAGGTTATCTCACACATTCAGATTATGATTTACATATCACACCTGCTGGTCACCCAGAGCAAGTTGATCGATTAAATGTAATAAATCAACGATTATCTAAACTAGATTTTAATGATTTAGATAAAATAGTGCCACCAATGGGAACATATGATCAAGTTACATTATGCCACCCTAAGGAATATGTAGACTATATTAAAAATTCTTGTCCCCTTGATGGATCAGTTTCTTTAGATGGCGATACACATGTTAATTCTGGAAGCTTTAATGCAGCTATGAGAGCTGTTGGGAGTATTTGTGAAGCAGTTGATCTTGTAGTTAATAGAAAATTACAAAATGCGTTCTGTGCGTCTCGTCCACCTGGGCATCATGCAGAAAAAGCTAAACCAATGGGATTTTGTTTATTTGGTACGATCGCAATTGCTGCAAAATATGCAATGAAAACTCACGGGCTTTCTCGAGTAGTAATCATAGATTTTGATGTACATCATGGAAATGGGACGCAAAATTTGGTGTGGGATGACCCAAATATAATGTTTGTATCTTCACAACAGATACCTTTATGGCCAGGAACTGGTGAAAGGCATGAAACGGGTGCATTTAATAATATCATAAATTACCCTTTGAACCCTGATGTGGATGGCCAAGATCTTATTGAGGCCTACAAAAAAGAGATTTTACCAAAGATTGCTGAATTTAAACCTGAGATGATATTTATTTCTGCAGGATTTGATGCGCACGTAAAAGATCCTTTAGCAAATTTAAATTTTACTACAAATGATTTTAAAATACTCACGAAATTATTATGTAAATTTGCTGATACTTATTGTAAGGGACGTGTTGTCTCGACACTAGAGGGTGGATATGATTTACCTTCTTTAACAGAATGCGTAGATGCACACGTAAAAGTACTAATGGAGCATGCGAAATGAGCGTAAAACCAATTGCAGAGATGAGCTTTGAGGATGCAATGAATGAGCTAGAAACAGTTGTAACGAGCCTTGAAGGAAGTCAGGTTGCTTTAGATGACAGTATTGCAATGTATGAACGAGGAGCTGCTTTAAAAGCTCATTGTGAAGCAAAATTAAAAGCCGCGGAAGAAAAAGTTGCAAAGATAACTTTTGGTAACGATGGTCAGCCAGCTGGTTTAACGCCGTTTGATAGTTAATTATCATTATGCTAAATTTTAATGTGCAACTTAATGATACAGCTTCAATAGTTGAAATTGCATTAAAAGATATGCTTCAAAAGCAAGGCAATGATTTAATGTCTGCGCCTATTCGACATGCTGTTTTAAATGGCGGAAAACGATTACGAGCTTTTTTAGTTATTCATTCTTGTAATATATTTGAAGTTCAAAAAGACACTGCTATTCAAGCTGCAATAGCAATAGAATGTTTACACGCATATTCTTTAGTACATGATGATTTACCTTGTATGGATGATGATGAATTGCGACGTGGAAAACCAACTGTTCATGTAAAGTGGGATGAAGCAACTGCAACTCTAACAGGTGATGCATTGCAAGCATTAGCTTTTGAACTTATCGCGTCTTTGCCAAATACTGATGCAATTAGAATAGTAGAATTACTGAAGAAATTAGCTAAAGCATCTGGAATGCAAGGTATGGTATTAGGCCAAGCTCAAGATATTCAAGCAGAAAAGTCTGAAGTTAATCTAAATATAAATGACATTACCTCACTACAGCAAAATAAAACTGGTGCACTGATTGAATGGTCAGCGATATCTGGTGCAATATTATCAAATCATGATGATAGAAAACTATTAGATTATGCAAAATCTATTGGTCTAGCATTTCAAATTCAAGATGATATTTTGGATATAGAAGGAGACGCAGTATTGGCTGGAAAGCGTTTGCAAAAAGATGTCAGTGCTGGAAAGGCAACATTTGTATCTCTTTTGGGCATTGAAAATGCAAAGTTAAGAGCAAAAGAGTTAATTGAAGAAGCAATTGATGCATTATCTGATTATGGTGATAAAGCTGAGCCAATGCGACAGGTAGCAAAGTTTATAATTGAGCGAAAAATGTGATGTTAAAATTATCTAAAGAGTATAAATAAGCAGTTATGACAGAGATACGCCCAAATACACCGATATTAGATCGAATTAATTCTCCAGAAGATATGAAAAATCTGTCTGACGCTCAGCTATATCAATTGGCAAAAGAATTGCGATCTGAGACAATCTCTATTGTTTCAGAGACGGGTGGGCATCTTGGTGCAGGTCTTGGTGTTGTAGAGTTAACAACTGCTATTCATGCAGTATTTGATACACCTAAAGATCGCTTAATTTGGGATGTTAGCCATCAGTGTTATCCCCATAAAATATTAACAGGTAGACGAAATCAAATGCGTACAATCCGCAAGGGTGGCGGTTTATCTGGCTTTACCAAGCGATCAGAAAGTGCCTTTGATCCATTTGGTGCTGCACATAGCTCAACTTCAATTTCAGCAGCTTTGGGGTTTGCTGTTGCTCGTGATTTAGGCGGTGCGCCAGAACATGGTTTAGGGGATGCTATCGCAGTTATAGGGGATGGCTCTATGTCTGCCGGAATGGCATATGAGGCAATGAATAATGCAGGTCATTTAGGAAAGCGTCTGATTGTAATTTTAAATGATAATAAGATGTCAATTGCACCTCCTGTTGGAGCAATGTCTACATACCTTTCGCGCCTTTATGCTGGTGAACCATTTCAAGAATTAAAAGCTGCAGCAAAAGGCGCAGTTTCATTACTACCTTCGCCTTTTCAAGATGGTGCAAAGCGTGCACGTGATATTCTAAAGCATATGACTATTGGCGGTACGTTATTTGAACAGCTTGGGTTTTCATATATTGGTCCAATAGATGGACATGATATGGAGCAATTATTAAATGTCCTTCGAACTGTAAAAGATCGAGCTACTGGACCAATATTAATACATGCAATAACTCAAAAGGGTAAGGGATATGCTCCAGCAGAAGCATCGTCAGATAAATACCATGGTGTAGCTAAATTTAATGTAGTTTCAGGCCAACAACAAAAAACACCATCAAATGCTCCCAGTTATACTAAAGTTTTCGCAAATGCGCTTATTGCTGAAGCGAGTGAAGATGATAAAATTGTTGCAGTTACTGCAGCAATGCCAGACGGAACGGGGTTAGATATTTTTGAAAAACATTACCCAAGTAGAACTTTTGATGTTGGTATAGCTGAACAGCATGCAGTTACATTCTGTGCGGGTATGGCTGCAGGTGGGATGAAACCATTTTGTGCGCTTTATTCTACATTTCTACAAAGAGGTTATGATCAAGTCGTACATGATGTTGCATTACAACGCTTGCCAGTTAGATTTGCGATAGATCGTGCTGGTCTTGTTGGTGCTGATGGAGCTACTCATGCAGGTAGCTTTGATATAAGTTTTTTGACTAATTTGCCCGATATAGTTGTTATGGCAGCAGCAGATGAAGCTGAGTTAATGCATATGGTTGCTACAGCTAGATCAATAGATGATCGCCCAAGTGCTTTTCGGTTTCCAAGAGGTGAAGGTGTTGGGGTTGATCTCCCTGAAAAAGGAAGAGTTTTAAAAATTGGAAAAGGACGAATAATCCAACAAGGCTCAAAAATTGCCATTCTTTCTTTTGGTGCAAGATTGCAAGAAGTTTTAAAAGCAGCTGATTCATTATCACTTAGAGGTATAAAACCAACGATAGCAGATGCTCGCTTTGCAAAGCCTTTGGATAAACAAATGATATTAGACTTAGTTTCAAAGCATGATGCCTTAATAACCATTGAAGAAGGTGTAGTGGGTGGGTTTGGCAGTCATGTTCAACAATTATTATTAGATGAAGGAATATTTGATCATGGTTTTAAATTTCGATCAATGGTCTTACCTGATACATTTTTGGATCAAGATACACCTAAGAATATGTATGAAAACGCTGCGATGAGCGCAAATGATATAGAAGAAAAAGTTTTTGATATATTAGATATAGTGTCTTTAAAGAAAAGCATTTAACGCTCAATTTTATCCAGTCTTTTTGATATCTCATTAAGCTGTTTTATAACATCATCACGATATGCATCAGTTGCTTCAGTTGCTTCTTCTGAATGAGCATCATGCATTGAATTGACAATTAAACCAACCAATACATTTACAACAGCAAAACTAGTAATGAGTATAAATGGTACAAAAAACATCCAAGCAAATGGATATACTTCCATAACTGGACGAACAATTCCCATTGACCAACTTTCTAAAGTCATAATTTGAAACAAGCTGTATAAAGATTTACCGATTGAACCAAACCAAATTGGGAATTCATGAGCAAATAGCTTTGTCGCAATAACTGCTCCGATATAGAAAATAATGGCCATTAATATGATTACCGAAGACATTCCTGGAAGCGCTGAAATGAATCCTTCAATTGTTCTACGCAATCGTGGAGCAAAAGATAAGGCACGTAAAACTCTTAATATTCTTAAAGCACGTAAAACTGAAAAACCTTCAGATAAAGGTGCGAGTGAAATAGCTATAACAAAAAAATCAAATAAATTCCATGGATCTCTAAAGAAACGTAGTCCTCTGGAAAATAGTTTTAATGTTAATTCTATAACAAAAATTGCCAAACAAATATTATCAATTATAGACAAAACTGTTCCATATTTATTCATTATAAATGGTGAAGTTTCCATTCCTAATATGACAGCATTTAGAATTATTATGGTTAAAATGGAATATCGTACTTTTGCCGAGCTAAGCCATTCATAAAGATTATTTCTAAAAAGTGATATTTTCATGTTCATTTTAATACTACAATTATTTATTTTGTAAATTGAGCTACAAGTTCAATATGTGGATTCCATAAAAATTGATCTATAACTTGAACCCAGTCTAAGTTGTAACCGTTATTACATAATATAGATGCGTCCCTTGCAAATGTTGCTGGGTTACAAGATACAAAAGCAATACGACCAACATTGGCTTTTGCAATTTCAACTACTTGAGATACTGCGCCAGCGCGAGGTGGATCAATTACGATAGCATCAATTTTTTTGAATTCATCAGGCATAAGTGGTCTACGAAAAAGATCGCGAGTCTCGGACTTTATATCATGCAAACCACCGGCAGCACGCCAACCAGAATCTAAAGCTGCAATCATATTTACGTCACCCTCAAGTGCATGAACTGTAGCTTTGCTTGAAATAGGTAATGCAAAAGTTCCACATCCAGCAAAAAGATCAACAACTCGTTTTGATGGGCCTATAATTTCCAAAACAGTTTTAATTAATGCGGCTTCTCCAGACTTTGTGGCTTGTAGGAATGCTCCACTTGGTGGAATTACATCTGCTAATCCCATCTTCTGGCTTGGAGGGTTTGATTGGGCAATTACATCATCATTCCACATCAATCTTAAGATTTTAAATTGATTGCAAATTTGTGCAAACTTGGAAATTTCAGTCGCGGAAAGTTTTTTCCCATTATCAATTTTTACATCTAAGCTATTTCCGGAAACAGTTGCTGAAATTCGTAATACAGCTTTTCGAGATGAACCTAGTATTGCGAACTGAGAAAATGCGGGCATTCCAGACAATAATATTGGATCAGATATCGGGCATTCAGAGATTTCTATAATTACATCTGAGGCACGGCCATGAAATCCAACCAGCGCACCTTTTTTAGTGCGCTTAGCCGCAAACGTGGCTCGCCGTCTGGATCCTGCTTTTGAATTTATTATTGGTCTAAATTCTGGATGCAGATTAACTTGTGATAATGCGTCTTGAGTTTTTCTAATTTTCCAATCTGAAATAACTGTATCAGATGCATGCTGTAAGGAACATCCACCACAACTTTTGAAGTGCTTGCAAGCAGGTTTTATTCTATCAGAAACAGGTTTAATAATTTTTGGAGAATTAACTCTGCCGTTTTCGACATTTCCTTCAATATGCTCTCCTGGTAGAGTAAAGGGTGCAAATATTTCGCCATTTGGAGTATCAATTATTCCATCACCTAATTGGCCCAGTCGATCAACAATATATTCAGACATTTATATTACACCATTAGTTTGAAAATTTACGGTTGCAAAAGACATAAATTAATTTTTCAACAATTTAGCATTCAGATACCAGATGTTTCATTCTTGTCCAGTAGAACTGAATATATAAATTTATTGATCATTTTTTTTCATTAAATCTTTGTTGGTTAAAGTAAAATCTGATTTAATCCATATCGTTTTTAATTTTTTAAGCATATCACCCAATTGTTTTCCTTCAAGGTTATGAAGATCTTGGGGCTTTATTGGAAATTTTACTGAAGACCCTTTAGCAATTTGATCGCTTAGATCATTTGGTGGTGAAGTTTCAGTTAGTGCTGCGATCGCTAACGAATAGGAATAGGCAATAATTTCTCCAAATTTAAAAGAAATTGCACTTGGCTTCTCACCCATATTTATTGCCTTTAGAGTACTTTTGTATTCTTTGTTTTCTTTATTACTCAAGCGCAATGAATTTGTTGGATCTGCACCTCCCAAAACAATGAGCCTAGTAATCCAGTTAATAGTATTTTTATTTTCTAAATGAATAAGAATTGGCATATTTTTACATGCTGTTCCTGGTAAAATATTTGAAAGTATTCCAGAAATCTCCATTGCAGCTAAAACTGAAGAGGGGTTTTGAGTTTTTAAAATTTTTCTAATTTCACTACCAACACGTTCTTTTGCTAACAACGCAATACCATCAATATTTGCAGCACAAGCAGATAAGCCTTCAGCGTCAATCCCTAAATCAGGATCACCATATTCAGCGGTGAATCTAAAAAACCTTAAAATTCTTAAGTAGTCTTCAATTATTCGTTTATTAGGATCTTTAATGAAACGAACGTGCCTTTTTTTTAGGTCTTTCATTCCGTTTAAAGGGTCAATTATTATACCATCTGTGGTCATATAAATAGCATTTATTGTAAAGTCTCTTCGTTCTGCATCATCTTCAATCTTATCAGAATACTCTACGGTTGCATGCCTGCCATCAGTTTTAATATCTTTTCTAAAGCTGGTTACTTCGAAGGTTTTATTATTAGAAATTATTGTAATGGTTCCATGATTTATTCCTGTTGGTATAGATTTTAAACCAGCTTTTTTTGCTAAACTAATAATTTCATCAGGCCGTGCATTTGTTGAGATATCTATGTCTGTAATTGGTAAGCCAAGTAAACTATTGCGCACACATCCTCCAACAAAGAGAACTTGATTGTTTCTGCACTTTAAAGCGTCCATAACTTTAATTGTATCTTTAGATTTAAGCCATTTATTGTTTATTTTCATTTGTTTCACTTAATATTTTACAAAACATTTTCATTATACGTGCTGTTGCACCCCAAATATAGTAAGGGCCATAAGGAACAGAATAATAACCTCTCTTTTGATTATTCCAAATTCGATAATGAATTTGAAAGTTGTTAGGATTGATAAATAATTTAAATGGTATTTTAAAAATTTCGTCAACTTCACCAAATTCAATTTTGGGCTCATAAGAATTTTTTATAAGACCTATAACCGGAGTGACGCAAAAATTAGTAATAGTTTGATGTTTTGGTAATACACCTAAAATTTCTACGTTATTTTTTAGCAAACCTATTTCCTCGTAAGCTTCACGCAGCGCAGTCTCAATCACATCTTTATCAGATTTTTCAACCTTGCCACCGGGCAATGCTATCTGGCCTGGATGATGTTTCAAATTATTAGATCTTTTAGTTAAAATCACATTCAATCCATCTGGACTGCTTGTAATTGGTATTAATACCGCAGCATCACGTAATTTTGGGTCAACAGGGCGCAAGGCATTATTTAAATCAAAGTCTGATGTATTTTCGGTTCCAGCATAATTTTCTAGGGCAGCCTTAATTTGGTCAGTACTGTACAAAAGCTTAAACATTAGTGGATCATGACTTAGCAGATGTCTTTGTGCAAGTAATGGTTATTTAAATGCCCTCAAAACCTAAGCTTTTGGGATCTAATTCATAATGTGATCCACAAAATTGACAATCTGCTGTAACCATTCCGTTTTCTGATATCATATGCGAAATGTCTTTTTGGGAATAAATAGACATTGTGTTGCGCACCTTATCTTCACCGCACGAGCAGCCAAATTTTACTGTTTGAGTTTCAAATACTCTGGGAACCTCTTCATGAAAAAGTCGATGAAGTAATTGTGGAGGAGATATATTTGGGCCAATCAGTTCCATTTCTTCCACTGTGTCTAGAAGAATATTTACTCTATTCCAATCATCTGCACTTTCGTCTCCAGAAAGTAGATCATCAGCTGATAACAATCCATCTGGAGAACTGGGAAGATCTTTTGCTATTAATGGAGATGCTTTTGGCATGTGCTGAAGCATTACTCCACCAGCTCGCCAAGATTTTTTCTCACCAGGTGCTGAGGATTCGCCTACAATTACCTGGAAACGTGTTGGTAATTGTTCTGATTGTGCAAAATAAGTTTCAGCGCATTTTGATAAAGACCCTTGTGACAGGGGTGTAATGCCTTGGTAAGGTTTCATATGTTCGCCTTGATCCATTAATATTGCAAACATGCCTTTACCAATATTTTCAAAACCAGAAACATTAGAAGCGTTTAATCGATCTGAGTCATAACTTGCATAAGCACGAATTTTTGCAGGTGTACCATCTTCACTAGGTCCGTAGTAATCAGTGGCAATAATACGAATAGGGCCATCACCACGTATTTGAAGACTCAGTTTCCAACGTAATTTTATTGTTTGGCCTATTAAGGCTGTAAGCATAACAGCTTCAGCCACCAATGCTGATACTTGAGTTGGATAATCATGCTGTTTTAAAACATTGTCTAAAAGAGTATCTAAACGCGCAACACGACCTCGGATATTTGCTGCATCCAATTGAAATGGCAATACTTGTTCATCCCAACCCGCACTATGTTCATTAGTTTTCATTTTTATCAATCCGCTTAAAACTTAGTTTTCCATAATCATGTTTTGGTGAAAGCGCAATTAAATGCTGGCTATAGTATTTTTTTTTGTTAAATAAACTTTATGAGAAGATATGGTCAGCCAAAAGATATAACACAAAAGTATTTGGATAGACCTGGTTCCTATGGGATAATTTTTTTAGATGGAAAAATTTTATTAACACACCAAAAAAATCCTAAACCTGAAATACAATTGCCTGGTGGAGGTATTGACTTAGGTGAAAGTCAAACGACTGCTCTTCATAGAGAGGTTCTGGAAGAAACAGGGTGGCGTATTTCTATTTTGCGTCGCCTTGGAGCTTATCAGCGTTATACCTATATGCCTGAATATGGCTTTCATGCCAGAAAAATTTGTCATATCTTTTTAGCGCGTGCAATTCATAGAGTTGGAGAACCAACAGAACCTGGTCATACAGCTATTTGGTCAAATCCAAGGGATGTCATAAATAAGCTAGCTTCTGAAGGAGATGCTGCATTTGTTGAGAATTTTTTAAAGATTAAATTAAAAAATATTTAGCTACTTGATAAATATTTTTTTACAGATATCAAAAAATCTCTTGTTGCTTCTGCATGCACCCAATGCCCTGCATTCTTAATTGTGATAATTTTATTTCTGGGGAAAAGAAGATTAATATTTGGTAAATCCTTGTCTGAAATGTAATTAGATAATTCACCTTTTAAAAAAAATGTCATTCCATTAAATTGGCCGCTGACATCTGGGAAACCAATTATTTTATCCATATTTTTGTCTAAAGCGTCTAAATTTAGTTGCCATGAATTTCCATTTGGAGAAATTATTAAACTCTGTAGAAAAAATGCCCTTAATGCGTCATCTGACAATGTTTTTTTCAAAATTAGATCTGCATCTGATCTACGAGTTAGATCATCAATTGGTAAATTTTTCATAATTGAAATATTGATAGATTGATCATGCTGGTATTTTGTTGGAGCAATATCAACAATTAACAATCTGTTTACTAAATCTGGGTTATTAATTGCTAATACCATACTTGCTTTGCCGCCCATCGAGTGGCCTAAGACATCAACAGGGCTTTTTAAAGAAGTTATAATTTTTTTAAGATCTTCAGCCATAGACTCATATGAATTATCAGCATTCCAAAAGCTTTCACCATGATTTCTCATGTCTACGACATGTACTTGGCGATCGGACGAAATATTACGAGCTATCGCTCGCCAATTTCTACCTGAGCCAAATAAACCATGAACTATTAATAAATCAGTAATATGAGTTTTATTTCCAAAAGTTTGAATCTTTAACATATTTTTCTCAAATCAGGATTTGTGCTAATACATCATCATTTGTGATATCTTCATATGAAAAGCCGTTATCAGTCATTCTTTTACAAAGCTCATCAAAGCCTTGGACTGACCCACTTTCAATACCCAGTAATACAGATCCAAAGTTGCGTGCAGATTTTTTTAAATATTCAAAGCGCGCGATATCATCATTAGGCCCAAGCAAATTTAAAAAATCTTTTAATGCACCAGGCCGTTGAGGCATTCTTAATATGAAATATTTTTTAAAACCCTCGAAACGTAATGCTCGTTCTTTAATATCTGGCAATCTTTCAAAATCAAAATTTCCACCTGAGGCGATACAAACTACAGTCTTTCCCACAATTTGATCTCTTATATCTTTTAGTGCGTCTATTGCTAGTGCACCTGCTGGTTCGAGTACTATACCTTCAATATTTAACATTTCAGTAATTGTTGCACAAATCCGCCCTTCAGGAATTCCTAATACATTTTCAATATTTTGATTTTTTAATATATTAAAATTTTGATCACCAATCCTTGCAACAGCTGCGCCATCAACAAAATTATCTACATAATCTAAAGTAATTAATTTTTTGTGTTTTAATGACTGAAAGAGGCTTCTTCCTCCCATTGGTTCACAGAATTTAAATTGAATTTTATAAGAGTTAAAGTATTTGACCAAACCAGAAGATAATCCACCACCACCCACTGGAGTGATGATCATATCAGGTGGTGATTCTAATTGATTTAAGATTTCAACACCAACTGAGGCCTGCCCTTCTATTACATCGAGATGATCAAAAGGAGGTAGCATAGCAGCCCCAGTATTCTCTGAATATTCTAAAGCGGCCTTTAAAGTTTCGTCGAAATAATCTCCCTGCATTATGATTTCGATAGTGTTACCACCAAAACTTGCTGTTTTTGTTATTTTCTGTTGAGGTGTAGTGACTGGCATATAAATGCGTCCCTTAACACCAAAGTGCTGACATGCATAAGCAAAACCTTGTGCATGATTTCCTGCCGATGCGCACACAAATTTTTTCGTTTCACCAGATTTTATAGCTTTGCTCATAGCATTAAAAGCGCCACGTATCTTGTATGATCTGACTGGAGACAAATCTTCCCTTTTTAGATAAATATTTGCGCCATATATATTTGAAAGGTATTCATTTTTTTGAAGAGGTGTTTCTGGAAAAAGATCTCTCATTTTTAAACAGGTAATTTCTGCTGATTTTTGAAATGATGACGTCATGAAACCTCGCTATGTTTTCTAACCTGTTTATTTTTTATTTCAAAGTATAGAAGCTTAATAAAGATTTAAACGCTTATAAAATTTATCACAATCTATTTTAAAACACTCATGACGCTTATTAAATAATAAATATTAATTTTATATATGTTTTATCTATTGATCGAGGACTTGCTCGCATTGATCAAACCACATAAACGATGTTTAAATTTGATAATATTCATGGAGTAAAAAATGTCAGCGCCAAAAAAAGTTGTTTTAGCATATTCAGGAGGTCTTGATACTTCAATCATTCTAAAGTGGTTGGAAATTGAATATGGCTGTGAAGTCGTAACTTTTACTGCTGATTTGGGTCAAGGTGAGGAACTAGATCCAGCACGCAAAAAGGCAGAGTTATTGGGTATAAAAGCTGAAAATATTTTTATCGAAGATGTACGGGAAGAGTTTGTTCGAGATTTTGTTTTTCCAATGTTTAGAGCGAATGCCGTTTATGAAGGTTTATACTTATTAGGCACTTCTATTGCGCGTCCATTAATTTCAAAAAGATTAGTTGAAATTGCTGCACAGGTTGGGGCTGATGCGGTGGCTCATGGAGCTACAGGTAAAGGAAATGATCAAGTAAGGTTTGAGTTATCTGCATATGCATTAAATCCAGATATTAAAGTTATTGCACCTTGGAGAGAATGGGATTTATCAAGCAGGACAAAACTTTTAGAATTTGCTGAAAAACATCAAATACCTATTGCCAAGGATAAAAGAGGTGAAGCACCTTTTTCTGTGGATGCTAATTTATTGCATACATCATCTGAGGGTAAAGTTTTGGAAGATCCATCAGTTGAAGCTCCTGATTATGTATACCAACGTACAATTAGTCCTGAAAAAGCTCCAGATAACGCTGAGTTTATTGAAATTGGTTATACAAAAGGTGATCCAACTTCATTAAACGGTACAAATCTAACACCAGCTGAAATGTTGACGGCATTAAATGAATTGGGTGGTAAGCATGGTATTGGTCGTTTGGATTTAGTTGAAGGTAGGTTTGTTGGCATGAAATCACGTGGGATTTACGAAACTCCAGGTGGTACCATTATGCTTGAAGCACATCGAGGTATTGAATCAATTACATTAGATCGTGGAGCCGCACACTTGAAAGATGAATTAATGCCAAAATACGCAGAGTTAATATATAATGGATTTTGGTATAGCCCTGAACGTGAAATGTTGCAGGCTTTGATTGACGTAAGTCAAGAGCATGTAAATGGTACTGTTCGATTGAAGTTATTTAAAGGTTCTGTGCAAACTATTGGCAGGTGGTCAAAGGATAGCTTATATTCTGAAGCGCATGTAACTTTTGAAGATGATGCAGGTGCATATGATCAAACTGATGCAGCAGGGTTTATTAAAATAAATGCGTTGCGCTTAAAGCTATTAGCCGCTCGAAACAATAAGACTTAATTATTAGATCTTAATGTATATTAATTATAAAAAAAGACATCTGTTTTGTGGGTGTCTTTTTTTTAAAATGGATTTTTATATAAAATTACTTGAAGAGCCCTAATTGCGAAAATTACAATTATAGGTGTAAAATCAATACCAGATAGAGATGGTACATAACGTCTAACTTTATCATATATGGGAGATGTTAGGCGGTTAATTCCAAACCAAGCTTGAGCAACTATTGGCTGACGTAAGTTTAATACGTTGAATTGTACAAGCCAGCTCATGATAAATTGTATGATTACAATCCACCAAGCAAGATCCAAAGCCATAATTAAAATTTCACTGATACCAGATCCACTTGAATTCATTATATTCTCCTTTTGATGTGGTGTTGCTAACTGTGTTAAGCTGGTTATGCAAGATGAAGAATTGTTAATGACTTTTATAAATTAACAAATTTATTCAATAAGGATATCATTATGGTAAAATATGATAAAAAAATTTGGTCTTGGATGTTATATGACTGGGCTGCTCAGCCATATAGTACGTTGTTAATAACTTTTATTTTTGCACCATATTTTACATCTGTCGTTGTTGGTGATCCGATATTAGGCCAATCTCTTTGGGGTATGATGACGGCAGTAGTCGGCCTTTCACTTGCAGTGCTTGGACCAGTATTGGGGGCAATTTCTGATACGAGTGGGTTGCGAAAAATATGGATGGCATTCTTTTCTTTTTTATATGTATTGGGTGCATATAGTATGTGGTGGGCTTTTCCAGGCGCAGAATCTTTTACATTCATTCTGGTTCTGTTCGGCATAGGAATGTTAGGAATGGAACTTTCACAAATTTTTGTAAATTCCATGCTTCCTGAAATCTGTTCTGAAAATGATATTGGGCGAGTTTCGGGTAATGGATGGTCGCTTGGCTATGTAGGAGGTTTATTATTACTTTTTATAACCTTATTGTTTTTTGCTGAGAATAATGCGGGACATACTCTTTTAGGAAACCCTCCTGTATTTGGGTTGGATGTAAGTGTTCGTGAGGGGACTAGAGCAGTGGGGCCATTAACTGCAATTTGGTATGTTTTATTTATGATTCCATTTTTTTTATTTATCCCAGAGAATAAAGTAAAAACTTCAAAAAATGTAACTTTTTCTGCTCTTAGAAGCTTGTGGAAATCAATTAAAAAATTACCATCCAATATTAGTCTAAGTTCTTATTTGGTATCTTCAATGTTTTATCGTGATGCCCTTGTTGGAATTTATTCATTTGGCGGTATCTATGCGAGTGGAGTTTTGGGGTGGTCAATCACTCAGATTGGAATTTTTGGAATTGTAAGTGGTATAGCAGCAGCAATTTTCACTTTTTTAGGTGGTTTTGCAGATAAGTTTTTTGGACCTAAGCGTGTTATAATATTCTGCATATCTGTTTTAATTTTAGTATGTATACTTATTGTAGGAACATCGCGTAATGATTTTTTTGGAATTAGCCTTAATGAATTAAGCTCTTTTCCTGACAATATATTTTTGATTTGTGGGGTAGCTATAGGTGCAGCAGGTGGTGCATTGCAGTCTGCATCAAGAACAATGCTGGTTTTACAGGCTGATAAAGATAGAATGACTGAAGCGTTTGGACTTTATGCCCTATCAGGTCGTGCTACGTCATGGATGGCACCAGCATTAATCGGGTATGTAACGTATATGAGTCAAAATCAACAATTAGGTATTTTACCAGTAGTTGGTCTTTTTATAATTGGGCTTGGTCCATTAATCTGGGTTAAACCAAACTAATGATACCTATAAAAATTTTATTAATAATTTTGTCTATAGTTTTTAATGCACAGACTGCTTTTGCTGAAAAGCAAGCTAGATATTTATTCAGTGCACTATCATTGCCGTCAAAACAATCTCCGAATGCGTTTGGTTCATATTCTAAAGGATGCTTGGCTGGAGGTGAAGAAATGTTAGAAAGTGGGCCAACTTGGCAAGTAATGCGATTATCCAGAGATCGTAATTGGGGTCATCCAGATATGATTACTTTACTAAAAAATTTAAGTAAGTCTGTTGCTAAAAAAACGAGTTGGAATGGCATATATATAGGTGATATTTCACAACCAAGAGGTGGCCCAATGATTTCAGGTCATGTTTCTCATCAACTTGGTTTAGATGCAGATATTTGGATGTTGCCAGCCAAAAATTTAAATTTAACTCAATCAAGGCGTGAAAGTATTTCTTCAATTAATATTAGAAGCAAAAATAAGAAGACCACAAACTCTAACTGGACAAATGAACATGTGGATGTATTAAAAATTTTTGCAAAGGATCCAAGTGTTGATCGAATATTTGTAACAGCACCAGCCAAAATTTATATGTGTAAACATGAGGTTGGAAATAAAGACTGGTTGCAAAAAATACGACCATATTGGGGCCATAATTTTCATTTTCATGTAAGACTAAAGTGCCCAAAAGATTCTAAATTATGCAAAACGCAAAAACCATCTGTTCAATACCTTTCAAAGGGTGGAACAGGTTGTGATGAGACTTTAAATTGGTGGATCACGAAGGCTTTAGAGCCTGTTAAAATTGACCCAAAAAAAGATAAACCTAAACAAAAAAAACACCCAACAGAATATATGATGAATGAATTACCGCCGCAATGTATGTCTGTGTTAAATAATAAATAGACTTCAGAACATTTTATTGCCTGAGCCAACAAGGAACATTGCAGGTATCGTCTCTTATCTTTATAGGATTAGGAAATATTAAAACCTTAAGTTTTGGAGAAATAATCATGTCAAACTCTCAATTAGAAATAGCCATTGAAGCAGCGTGGGATAATCGAGATGAAATATCATCTAATACTGTAGGCGAAGCTCGAGATGCAATTGAAGCAACGCTTGATGCTTTAGATAGTGGCAAATTGCGAGTGGCTGAACCACAAGACAGTGGCCAATGGCACGTAAATCAGTGGGCAAAGAAAGCTGTTCTACTAGGTTTTAGAATTCAAGATATGGAAATTCAAGAAGGTGGCCCTCAAGGTGGAACTTGGTGGGATAAAGTTGACAGTAAATTTAAAGGCTGGGGTGCATCTGATTTTCAATCAGCTGGATTTCGTGCAGTTCCAAATTGTATTGTAAGAAAATCTGCGTACATAGCCCCTGGTGCAGTTTTGATGCCATCTTTCGTTAATCTTGGCGCGCACGTAGGTGAAGGAACAATGGTTGATACATGGGCTACAGTTGGATCATGTGCGCAAATTGGTGCAAATGTTCACTTGTCTGGGGGTGTTGGCATTGGTGGTGTTTTAGAACCAATGCAAGCTGGTCCAACAATAATAGAAGATAACTGCTTTATAGGTGCAAGATCTGAAGTAGTTGAGGGCTGTATTGTTCGGGAAGGTTCTGTCTTGGGCATGGGAGTTTTTATTGGTCAATCGACTAAAATATTTGATCGTGAAAGTGGTGAGATTACTTATGGTGAAGTGCCATCTGGATCTGTGGTTGTGGCAGGATCTCTTCCGTCTAAAGGCGTAAATCTATATTGTGCTGTGATTGTAAAAAAGGTTGATGCAAAAACGCGATCAAAAACATCAATTAATGAATTATTGCGTGATTGAGAGATTACGAAAAATTGATTTGAGGGGTGCAAAAAGCATTCCCTTAAATAAGAATTTATTTAATCGGCTCTAAAATAAATAGTTGGTAATCTAATTTTGTGTTAGCTCTACCATCATTAATGTGTGTAACTTATAATTGATCATATGACAGATAAAAAAATAAAACGGCCACAGTTGGTATTTACTTTATTAGTTGAAGTTGGACGCAATCCTAATGATGGATTGCCAAAAGGTGCCACTGGTGGTGCAATTATGTGTTTTGCATCTGGAGTAGATGAACCGGAAGCTGTTCGTGAAACAGTTGCTATTCTGAAACAAGCTGATTTAGCACCTTTGGATGTCACTGGGTACGGTACTTTAGATGAGCGCCTCCAAGAGGGCCATGATATAAGCGAAGAAGAACGTAAACTGATGAAACAGGCTTTAGATGAAAATTCTGTTATTGTTTATCAACTCACTCCGTTTTTTGAAGAAAAAAAGAGTCAACCCAGTGATACACATCACTGATAGTTTTCAATGCATATGTAGATTATTTATTTGTAATGCTTTTATTAGGAATTGAGATTAATGCTTAATGTTTTCTTTGATTTAGATGGTACATTGTTAGATAGCCAATCTGGAATAATTCAATCATTGCAACATGCTTTAACTGAAACAGCGGGTGTCGAACCAAGCACAGAAGAGCTGCGAGGAATGATTGGCTCTAGTTTACCTCATATTTTGGCAAATTTTTTAGGACCACATGGTGAAATAGCGGAAGCAATAAATTTATATCGTGAATTCTACCAAGAAGAAGCAATGTTTGACGCAGAAGTTTATGATGGTGTTTTTGAAATGTTTGATACATTAGTTACAGCTGATGTTGGTTTGTTTATTACAACTTCAAAACCAAATGCTTTTGCTAATCAGGTAGTACAGCATTTTGGCATATCAGATGCTGTTACGCATGTATTTGGATCTGAACTGGATGGTGCAAATTCAGATATATCATCATTATTACAATATGCCTTGGATGAAACAGGTTTTGATCCTAGAAAATGCATAATGGTTGGTGACCGCCAGATGGATATTTTTGGAGCGAAAAATAATGATATTAATAATATTGGAGCTCTTTGGGGTTACGGTGAAGCAGATGAGCTTCGAATGGCAGAAGCTGATATGCTTGCTGGGCATCCTGAAGAGTTAGCAGAGATTTCATTTGATATGATGGGCTTAACTTTAGACTAAAAGTATATTGTTAACATTGGATGGATTATTAATAACCCATCCAATATCAGATTGGTGCTTTAAACTTCAAATTTTAAAGCGCTAACAGTTTGAAAGATTCCAGTTTTTTGTAGGCTATCCATAGCATTTTGATTGGGCGCGCAATCAAGATATAATAAAGCGATTGCATCTCCACCGGTATTTTTTCTACCCAATGTAAAGTTAGCAATATTTACATCATATTCGCCCATAGTCTGACCTAATGTCCCAATTATACCGGGAATATCCTTGTTAGTTGTATACAACATATGAGACCCGACTTCTGCATCAATATTAATTCCTTTGATTTGAATAAATCGTGGCTTTCCATCACTGAAGACAGTACCAGCAACTGATCTTTCACGTTCTTTAGTTTTGACGGTTAGTTTTATGTAACTATCAAATACGCCTGATTTTATTTGTGTAGTATTCGAAACTTTTATTCCACGATCGGCGGCAATTACTGGTGCAGATACCATATTTACGTCTGGATTTTGAGCTTGCATCACACCAGCAATGGCAGCAGAAGCTAATGCCTTCGTATTCATATCTGCAACTTTACCATCATATGTAATATTTATTTCTGTGATTGGTTCATTTGTTAATTGACCTGCAAAAGCACCAAGATATTGTGATAGTTTTACAAACGGGCCTAAAATTGGCGCTTCCTCTGCAGTTATAGAAGGCATATTAATTGCGTTGGAAACTGCGCCATTGTTCAAGTAATCACTTAGTTGTTCTGCAACTTGAAGTGCCACATTTTCTTGTGCTTCAGTAGTTGCTGCGCCTAGATGTGGAGTTACTACTACATTTGGCAAGTTAAATAATGGGCTATCTGTTGCTGGTTCGACTGAAAATACATCAAATGCAGCTCCTGCTACATGGCCTGAATTGAGAGCTTCTGCTAAAGCTGTCTCGTCAACCAGTCCTCCACGTGCGCAGTTTATAATACGTACACCTGGTTTCATCTTTTTTATTGCGCCTTCAGAAATCATTCCAGCTGTTGCATCAGTCTTTGGAACATGAAGAGTAATAAAGTCAGATTTATTGTAAAGTTCGTCTAGTTCGACTTTTGTAACACCCAACTCTTTTGCCCGCTCTTCAGATAAAAAAGGGTCATATGCTAATACCTTCATTTTTAATCCAAGAGCACGGGATGCAACAATTGAACCAATATTCCCTGCACCTACCAAACCAAGAATCTTATTTGTTAATTCAACACCCATAAATTTTGATTTTTCCCACTTACCTGCATGAGTTGAGGCTGAAGCTTCTGGGATTTGCCGGGCGACTGCAAACATCATGGCAATTGCATGTTCTGCAGTTGTAATCATATTTCCAAAAGGTGTATTCATTACAATTACGCCTTTCTTTGAAGCTGCTTTGAGATCAATATTATCGACACCAATCCCTGCGCGGCCAATAACTTTTAAATTTGTCGCAGCGCTGAGCAATTTTTCTGTAACTTTTGTTGCAGACCTAATTGCCAACCCATCATATTCGCTAATTTTTGCAAAAAGCGCATCTTTATCTTTGCCCAATGTCGGTAAGAAATCTACAGAGATGTTGTTGTCACGAAAAATTTGAACAGCAGTTTCAGATAAGCTGTCAGATACAAGTACTTTAGGCATTAAAGCCTCCTTAAATTAATATTTTAAAATTGCAAAAATAAATTTTGCTAAAATTACAGTTTCGAAATTTGTGTTTCAAATGCCCAGTTTAACCATGGCATTAATGATTGAAGATTTTGTTTTTCAATTGTTCCACCTGTCCAAATTCGCAAGCCAGCTGGTGCATCCCTGTAGGAGCCAATATCGTATGCGATACCTTCGTCATCTAAGAGTTTAACTAGGTTTTTGGCAAATTTTGCTTGATCTTCAGAATCTAAACTTAAAACGCGTGGATCGATAATTTTCAAACAAACAGATGTGTTGGACAACGTATCCTTGTTTTCAGCTAAAAAAGCAATCCAACTATTATTGTCTACAAAGCTTGAAATTACATCTAAATTTGCGTTAGCTTTGGTTATCAAGCCATCTTTACCACCTTGTTTTTTTGCCCAATCAAGAGCAAACAAATAATCTTCAACGGCTAACATGGATGGAGTATTTATTGTGGCTCCTTTAAAAATACCATCAATTAATTTTCCACCTTTTGTTAGTCTGAAAATTTTTGGTAAGGGCCATGATGGGGTATAGTTTTCAAGACGCCTTACAGCATTTGGTGATAATATAAGCATGCCGTGTGCAGCCTCTCCACCTAATACTTTTTGCCAACTAAATGTTGTAACATCTAATTTATCCCAGGGTAAATCTTGTGCAAAAGCTGCAGACGTTGCATCACATATTGTCAGGCCTTTTCGATTTTCTGGAATAAAATCTCCATTTGGGACCTTAACCCCAGAAGTTGTTCCATTCCAGGTAAATACGACATCATTATCAAAGTTTATATTATTGAGGTCAGGCAATTTTCCATAATCGGCGTTGTGGTGAGTAACATTATCTAATTTTAATTGTTTAACGACATCAGTTACCCAGCCTGCGCCGAAGCTTTCCCATGAGCACATGTCCACAGGTCGCTCTCCAAGCATTGACCACATGGCAGCCTCAATTGCTCCAGTATCAGAAGCTGGAAGAATTCCAATTTTATAATTTTCTGGAATAGTTAAGACGTCACGAGTATTCTCGATCGCTTTTAATAATTTTTCTTTACCAATATTAGCCCTGTGTGATCTGCCAAGGGCAGCATTAGAAAGCGCTTTTAGCGTCCATGTAGACGGCTTTGCGCAAGGTCCAGAAGAGAATTGGGGATTGTTCGGACGAATGTCCGGTTTATTTATTTTCATAATATCTATCCTTACAGATAATTGCCCTTCGTTGGGGAAGGGTGTCCCACTGATGGGTTTATGTAAAAAATAATAATTATACAACCCTTCCTTCTGGAATATTATTTCAATTCCTCATAAAGCTAATTATCATCAAAAAATATTTTTTAGGATAATAGAAATGTACGTCGCAACTTTAATAGCAAATAGTAAAAATAGAAATTTATCAGAGCTAATTTTAAAACAAGTTGTTAATGATTTAGGTGGAGTAAAATATAAGGTTTTGGATCATAATATTGCAATAGATATCAATTTAGTATCTGAACCATCAAATTTTGAAATAGTTTGGAAACAGCTCCAAAAACATCAAATAGATATTGTACTTCAACCAATTAAAAATCGTCGGAAAAATATACTTTTAGCTGATATGGATAGCACAATTATAGAACAAGAGTGTATTGATGAATTGGCTGATGAGGCGGGTGTAGGGAAGCGAGTCGCTGAAATAACAAAAAGAGCTATGAATGGTGAGTTGGATTTTGAAGATGCACTCATTGAACGTGTTAAATTGCTGAAAGGTTTGAGCTCAGATATTATTGTAAATGTTTTGAAAGGACGTATTACATTAATGCCGGGTGCTGAAAGTTTAATAAAGACTATGAAGAGAAATGGATCTTATTGCGCTTTGGTTTCTGGTGGATTTACAGATTTCACTGAAGCTATTTCTAAAATGCTTGGCTTTGATGAAAATCGTGCAAATACTCTCCTTCATGAAAATGAAATGCTCTCTGGCAAAGTTCAATTGCCTATTCTTGGCAAACAAGCAAAAGTTGATGCGCTAATTGATATATCAAAAAAACTAAATTGTGCACATGATGACGTGATAGCTGTTGGCGATGGTGCGAATGATTTAGGTATGCTTACTAAAGCTGGTATGGGGGTTGCTTTACATGCAAAACCAATAGTAGCTGCACAATGCAAGGCAAGATTGAATTTTTCTAATCTTGAGGGATTGCTCTATTTGCAAGGTTATTCAAAACAAGAAATTCTTTAAGTTGAATAATTCAGAGATGAATATTTGAAAAAGAGCTCAACACTTATTTCTGTTTATTTTTGTAAAATCTGACTTAAAAAAATACATATATTGGTCAAATTAATTAAAGAATCTACTTGTCAGTATATAAGTAAATGAGATAGACCCGCCGGCGGAGACGTGGCCGAGTGGTCGAAGGCGCTCCCCTGCTAAGGGAGTAACGGGGTGACTCGTTCGAGGGTTCGAATCCCTTCGTCTCCGCCATATCACCCTTTTAGTGACTGGCATATCATTAAGCTGAATAGCTTTTAATCCATACTATATTGACTTTAATCTACTTTTCGATTTTATTTGCTTTTTCTCAATTATGCTCGTATATTTTCCTTGTGTGGTAACGAATGTGGTAACTTTGAATGGCTCATGTAACAGGAAAGCTCACTAAGAAGCTTGTAGAGAATCTCGGAACGGGGCGTCATGGGGACGGTGGCGGCTTGTATCTGGCGGTAAAACCCTCGGGAACACGAAGCTGGATTGTCCGAGTGGTCGTCCAAGGACAAAGAAATAATAAAGGCGCACCATTGCGAACCGACTTTGGTTTGGGGGGTGCAGACATTATCACTCTGAACCAAGCGCGGATTAGGGCCTTAGAATATCGACGCATGGCAAAGCAGGGGCTTAATCCTAGATTTAACGCTCAACAAGAAATTCCTAACTTTGAAGAGATAGCACAGCAAGTTCATATAGACCGTATGCCCACATGGAAAAACGCTAAGCATGGGCAACAATGGATTAATACACTAAGAGATTATGCTTTTCCAAAGATAGGGCGAATGCCCATTGATAGTATTGGACAGCCAGAAGTCTTGATGTGCTTGTCCCCTATATGGACAGAGAAGCATGAAACAGCAAAGCGACTGGCACAGCGCATTAAGGTCGTTTTAGATGTAGCGAAGTCTAAAGGCTTTAGAGAAGGGGAGAACCCCGTCACCTCTATTAAAGATGCCCAAGTCTTACCAAAGGTCAAAGCAAAGGCAAAACACCACGCCGCTATGAAGTGGCAAGACGTTCCCTCATTTTTTGATGACTTACGAAACCGTGAGGCTATGGCCGCAAAGGCTCTAATGTTTACTTGTCTTACTGGTTCACGCACAGGAGAAGTCTTGGGAATGCGCTGGGAAGAGGTTGATATTGAAGCGCGCCTGTGGACTTGCCCTGCTGAGCGTATGAAAACAGCTAATGAGCACCGCGTACCCCTCACAGATGATATGCTGGCAATAATAGAGCCTCTAAAAGCAATGGCGTCTAAATATGTCTTTGAAGGGCAGAAGCGCCACGCTCCATTATCAAACATGGCTATGCTAATGTTGCTCCGCCGCATGAAAGTTGAGGGCGTTACAGTTCATGGCTTCAGGTCAACCTTCCGCGACTGGGCAAGTGAGGTCGCAAGCGCGCCAAGGGAGGTTGCGGAAATGTCATTAGCCCATAAAGTAGGCTCTGATGTAGAACGCGCTTATGCACGCACAGACTTGTTAGAGCGGCGTCGTGTCTTAATGGAGCGTTGGTCAGGGTTTGTGGCTGGCGCGAGTGGTAATGTTGTGAGGATTGGTTAGATGGGTTTTATTCTAGATGATGACAAACTTGAAGATTTAAATTATTGGCGATTGTTGGATGAAATATGCGTCATCGATGCCGTAATATTGATCACGGGAAATAATCCTTCGGTCAAACAAACAGCATATGATGGCCTAACTGGAGAGCCACAGAGAAATTCAGATGGTACAATTATAACTATACAAAATCGTGACTATGCCAATTTTGAGCCAGTATTTAAAGCACTTAGAAACGCAATTTTTTCAAACAAAATTTCGGCACGTATAAGTTTTTCTGCAAGGATAAATAATATGAATGCTCTTGATGGAGAAGAGTCGATAGATTTTGCTGCTTTTGTTGGTGATTATGGCGGTAGTATCAAAGTGCTTAAAAATACTCCATTCAATAACCTTGAGAGTGCTAAACCATTGAAAATTTTGAAAGAACCAAACTGGGAACAAACAACTGTAAATGTTGACGATCTTAAAGAGTGGCTAGAGTCACGCTCTTTATATCCTGATTTTTTCTTTCCTGGTGGAGCTAGTGACGGTTTTCGTAACAAGACAAATAGCAGATATTCGCCAAAGCTTGCATGCGCTGTTGCAGCTTGGGAAGCTGTAGACAAAGCCCAACCAAATAAAAGTGTGAAAGAAAGTATTTCCGCTTGGGTACAAAGCAATGGGGTTAATTATGGAGTAGCGGGAACCGATGGGGTAGTTCCATCTAAAGCAAACGAGCAAATTTCAGCAGTTGTAAATTGGAATACTAGGGGTGGGGCTACACCAACAGCATCAACAGTTGGGGAAATGCCCAAGGTTGTTGAGAATTTTGATGATATAGATGCCACTTTTACTGATGATAATATACCATTTTAAGACTAATATTTGAAAGCAATTTGCTGACCTAGGTACTGGTTTAGTAAATTGTAATCGTTGGAAAAAAATAAAAACAAACATAATAACGAAGTTTTTCAAACTTTAAATTATTCAAGCAGGGCAGTAGTTTTGTTAACTTGGGTATCTATTACTAAAAGACAAATTCAAGGACACTTAAGTCACGCCAACAAAACTAAAAGGAAACAGCGTGACAGAACTTTTTGATAATACAAGAACCTACCAGCCAACGGACTCCAAAATCCTAACCTTGCTCGGTAGCCCTGAAAAACAGGCCCAAATGCGCCACCATGGACGCTCACCAGCCTATTATAGATTAGGGCGTAAGATTATTTATCATGGTAGTGATTTGAATGCCTGGGCATCTGCACAGCGGATATCACATGGAGATGCTGCATAATGAAAAACCCCCGCTTTACAGAGCAAGGGGTTCTTCAGATGTCAGAATTCACTAACACCTTAACTAGTAAAGTGAATGCCACATCTAACCCTATAAATGCAAGAAATATCGAACGCAGATTCCGATGGGATAAGCGCTCCAACTCAATAGAACCTCTAGTATATGGGAGGCTTGATGATGTTTGATAATATGGAAGAGGATACGTTTGAAGTCAAAATAAGGCGTGAGAGCTCAGAGAGTTACCATAATGTTGTTTTTACATCAGCAAATTACCGAGTGATTGTGTGCAGAGATAACATCCAATGGATAATTCAACTCAGGCGCGGAAAAAGTGGCGTGAAACAGAGGTGGATACCTTTAAAGTACTGTACAACCAAAAATGCCCTTATTCGCGAATGGCATAGCTTAATTGGGCAGTTCCATCCACTGTTAGATAAATTACCAGAGCGCATTGGAGGTAATTCTTAATGGGTAGAGACAAGAGAAACGAAAAAAGAGAAAGAGAGCGATTCACGAGTTGGATTGCATCAGAAAAGAGTCTTCCTTCATGGAA
>Ga0209193_1000102_pt1 | contig 61560 bp, 92 predicted proteins | sample COGITO_mtgs_1003_FD_185515 | JGI IMG/M metagenome (GOLD analysis project Ga0209193, IMG submission 185515) | Pelagic marine microbial communities from North Sea - COGITO_mtgs_100330 (SPAdes) (version 2) | ecosystem: Environmental > Aquatic > Marine > Epipelagic ...
TAGAAACCACCCATGTACACTATGGGCAGGAGATGATGCACATAATTATGATTGGCTATGGAGACATGGCATGGAGCTATGCTTTGAGTACACCAGAAGGTATAACAATATACACAAGTGCCAAGCTATTATCATGGACTTAACAATAGATAATGTTGGCTTTGCTTTTGAACACATGAGCAGACAAGGTACACCACACCCACTATGTATGCCAGATGTACATAAAGAAGAAGATAATGCTGTATTATCATACAGAAGATACTATGCTAATGATAAGAAAGATATAGCTAAGTGGGAGAAGACAAGACCTATGCCAGATTGGTATGCTAGTGGTGCGTATAAGATAGATGTTGACTTTGATATTATGGGACAAGAGTTTGCAAACTTAGGTGCGTATGATGGATAATAAACTTGACATGTTTCAAGAAGTAATGTAAGGTACGAACATGAATAAAAACTTTGTAATAGCTTTTATATCTCAAGATAAAGATATTATATTAGAACCATTAGCAAAGTTCAATGGTGATGTTATGTATTTTAAATCTTCACATGATGCAAGAGATTATATAGAAAAGTTATATGTTAATAGTGGAGTTGATGCTGTAGAATATGATGATGATGGTTTAGAAATAATAAGAGTTCAATAGGGTGACTAGTCACCTTGCAACAAGGAGAAACAAATGGCACAAACAGAATTAGATGTGTTACGTAGAAATGTAAAAGAATTACAGATGCAATTACGTGATGCTCATATACGTATTAAACATCTTCAAGAAATTAAATGGGCAGAAAGAGCTAATGAAAATCCTGATGCTTTACATATAAAAGGAGATAAAGATGAGTGAGAATAAATTTACTGATTGGTTACATAAAGAATTACAACAACAACAAAAAGAAAAGGAAACTATAATGGCTAGAGCAATAAAAAAAGATGGTGCTATGATTTTAGATGAAGCACAAAAGAAACACTTACTAGATTTATTTAATGCAGGTAGAGAAGTTTTTGATGACTTTGATATTAGATTTGTTAGAGCATGGGATTTAAAACAACTTGAAGATTTAATAGATGATATGAAAGATGCCTTTGGTATAGCACCTAAACTATCTGAATATAAACATGATGATGGTAGTGATATGCCTGCACATTTTCAAGACCACGTATGGTCTGATGACCCAAGAGCATACAAAAGAAAGGACTAATATGCCTATTAATTTATGGGATAAAGAATATAATAAAATATATAAAGAACTTCTACGTGAGTATCTTGATGATGGTTACGATTTAAATGAAGCAGAACGTAATGCTAAAAGAGATGCTAAAGAAATGATGAAAGACCAACTTGACTTTGTTGAAGACTTATGGGACAAAGCATTTAAAGATTTGGAGTAATGATGTGGATAATAAATTAATAAGTAAAGGAGCATGCTCCAAGTGTGGTTCAAGTGATGCAAGGGCAATCTATTCAGATGGTCATAGCTATTGTTATTCATGTGAAACAAGATTTAAAAAAGGAAATGATATGGAAACTGAGAAAATAATACCTATAAGACTAGAGAATGCTATCAAGACTTTTGGTACACTAGGTGCGTTGAGTGAACGTAGTATTCTTAAAGAGACAGCACATAAATATAATACAGATGTTAAAGTAAAAGGTAGTATGAACACACATCATATCTATAAATACTTTGATGAAGGTGGTAACAACATAGCTAATAAGGTACGTGAGGTAGCTACTAAAGATATGTGGTCTGAAGGTAATCTAACTAATGCAGGATTGTTTGGTCAGAATATCTTTGCACCTAAAGGAAAGTACATTACTATTACTGAAGGTGAAGTAGATGCTATGTCTGCCTACGAATTACTAGGTAGTAAGTGGGCATGTGTATCTATAAAGAATGGAGCACAGTCAGCACTACGTGATTGTAAGAAAGCATTTGAATATCTTGATAGCTTTGACCAGATAGTTATATCCTTTGATATGGATAAGCAAGGAAGAGAAGCAAGTGAGAAGGTAGCCCAACTCTTTTCACCTAACAAGTGTAAGGTCATGCACATGGAACATAAAGATGCTAACGAATATCTCAAGATGAATAAACGTGAGCAGTTCTCAAGAGCATGGTGGAATGCAAAGACTTATACTCCTGCAGGTATAGTAAACTTAAAAGAGTTAAAGGATACTTTGTTTGAAGAAGAGTATTGTGAGACTGTACTATTTCCTTGGGCTAAACTTAATGAGAAGACCTATGGTATGCGTACTGGTGAGCTGATTACTTTAACATCAGGTGCAGGTATGGGTAAGAGTTCTATCATGCGTGAGTTGATGCATCATATGTTAAAGAATACAAAAGATAATGTAGGTATCCTAGCACTAGAAGAGAACACAAAGAACACAGCATTTAATATTATGTCTGTTGAAGCTAATGCAAGACTCTATATTAATGAGATACGTAAGAAGTATAGTCAAGACAAATTAGATAAATGGTTTGATGATACTATAGGTACTGGTAGGTTCTTTGCCTTTGACCATTTTGGTTCTACATCTAATGATGAGATACTTGCAAGGGTTAGGTTCATGGCACAAGCATTGGATTGCAAGTGGATATTCCTAGACCATCTCTCTATCCTAGTATCAGGTCAGGAAGAAGGAGATGAAAGAAAATCTATTGATGTACTGATGACTAAGCTACGTTCATTAGTAGAGCAGACAGGTGTAGGATTACTATTAGTATCCCATCTACGTAGACCTTCAGGTGATGCAGGACATGAGAATGGTAAAGAGATTACTCTCTCACATCTACGTGGCTCTGCATCTATAGCACATCTATCTGATAGTGTGATAGGATTAGAACGTAATCAACAAGCAGATGATGAGGTAGCTTCTAACACTACCACCATACGTATTCTAAAGAATAGATATACTGGTGAGACAGGTGTAGCTACACATCTTTACTATGATAAAGAGACTGGTCGTATGAAAGAGATTGACAATCCTTACGAAATAGATAATAACAATGGAGAGGAGGCACCATTTTAATGTGGAAACATTATTGTCATACAGAACAAGAAGAGTTAGAAGTAGGTAATGGTGAAGAGTGTAACTGGTGTGGACTAGATGCTGAAGCTGTCTCTATAGATGGTTTTGATAAAGCTATTATAGGAAAAGGAGAACAATTTAATTCACCACCTTTACTTGTATATTCTTATAGTAGGATATGTAAGATACTAAGAGAAAGAGATGGTATGTCTTGGGAAGAAGCAGACGAATATGCTCAGTTTAATATTACTAATGTATGGGTAGGTGATAGAACTCCCATGATATTATATAATGAGTATTGGTATGATTGGAAAGATGATGAGAGCAATAGTTGATATAGAAACAGACAGCTTGAATGCAACTAAGGTTCATTGTATTGTGGCTAAAGACATAGACTCAGGGAGGGTTTATCCTTTTCCTCCAGACTTGGTAACTGAGTTCAAGTCTTGGGCACAAGGTGTCAAGCAATTTATTATGCATAATGGTTTATCTTTTGATGCACCTGTGTGTAATAGATTGCTAGGTACTAACATTAAACCTGATCAAGTTTTAGATACACTTGTATTGTCTCAGTTGTTTTATCCTATACGTGATGGTCATTCTTTAAAAGCATGGGGAGAGAGACTAGGCTTTCCTAAAGGAGATGTTGATACCTTTGAAGTGTACACACCAGACATGTTAGAGTATTGTAAACAAGATGTTAATATAACACATCAGTTATTAAATGAGATGAAGAAAGAAGGAAAAAACTTTTCACCTTATTCTATTAAGATAGAACATGATGTAAGAGTTATAGTAAACAAACAAGAACGTAATGGTTTTTATTTAGACATGAAAAAAACTATGAACTTATTAAATCTTTTACAAGATGAAGCAACTGAATTAGTTACGTGGTCTGTTAAACATTTTGATCCTACTGTAGTAGAGTTAGTAACAAAAACAAAATACATACCATTTAATATAGGTTCAAGACAACAGATAGCAGATAGATTATCTAAAATAGGATGGAAACCTAAACAACATACAGATAAAGGTAATATCATTATTAATGAAGCTGTATTAGATACAATAGATATGCCTGAAGCAAGAAAGTTCTCTAGGTATTTTCTATTACAGAAACGTATAGCACAAATTAAGTCATGGATAAAAGCATGTGATGATAATGATGGTAGAGTACATGGTAGAGTAATGACACTTAAAACTATTACTGGTCGTATGTCTCACAACTCTCCTAACATGGCACAAATACCTGCAGTACGTTCACCTTATGGTAAAGAGTGTAGAGATTGTTGGACAGTAGAAGATACCTCTACTCATTCTATTGTAGGTACTGATGCTAGTGGATTAGAGTTAAGATGTTTAGCTCACTACATGAATGATACTACATTTACAGACATACTATTAACAGGTGATATACATACACACAACATGAAGATGGCAGGTCTAACTGATAGAGACCAGGCAAAGACTTTTATATATGCCTTTATGTATGGAGCAGGTGCTGCTAAAATAGGAAAGATAGTAGGAGAAGGTGCTAAAGAAGGACAAAGATTAATAGATAATTTCTTATCAAGTATGACAGCTTTAAAAAGAGTACGTGATGGTGTAACTAAAGCATCAGCTAAAGGAAAGATTAAAGGTATAGATGGTAGATTACTACATATACGTAGTGCACATAGTGCATTGAATACTTTATTACAAGGAGCAGGAGCAGTTGTATGTAAGATATGGCTTATTAATATAATGACAAGAGTAAGAACACTAGGGCTTGATGCTAAACTTGTAGCTAGTATTCATGATGAGTATCAGTTTGAAGTTCTAAACACAGATGTTAAAAAGTTTGGACAGATAACTAAAGATGCTATGAAAGATACAGAGAAAGAGCTACACATGAAGTGTCCTCTTGATAGTGAATGGAAGGTAGGTAAGACATGGGCAGAGACACACTAAACGAACAGTTAATATTATTTCCATACGAGAAAGATATTGTTTATGATTTGGAAACAGATACCAGAGAATGCAAAGACTGTAAAAAAACTTTACCATTTAAGAACTTTCCAATTAAAAGTTTTATGACTGATAATTTGGGAATATTATCAAGAGTTTGTAAGAGTTGCGAATCAAAAAGAAATTCAAAGTATAAGCAAAGAAGAAGGGAAGTTAAACTTCCTGAAGAAAATTACTGTTGTCCTGTATGTTTAAGAAATGAAAAACAATTAAAAACAAATAAAATAGTTGTAGATGTTTCTACTTATAAACCTAGAGAACATAAATCTAAAAGAAAAAATGTGTGGTGTTTAGATCACGATCATATAACAGGTAAGATTAGAGGGTGGTTATGTAACTCCTGCAATGTTTCTAAAGGAAGTATAGGAGATGATTTAGAATCAGCAGAAAGATTAGTAAAATATTATAAAGGAGAATAACATGGAAGTTAAAGAATTTAAAGGAAGAAAAGATCATGCTCAGTATATAACAAGAGGTATACAGGTAGAAAATAACTTTATAAAGACTGTTAAAGAGCATGGATATACAGTTGAGATAGCTGATGATAACACTAACATATATAAACATATAGATTTATATCTTACTAAAGATAACAAGACAGTTAGTGTAGATGTAAAGGCTAGAAGAACAGGTAATAAACAAAGAGTTTTTGATGACGCATGGATTGTTGTTGAGTTTCTAAATACAATAGGTAAGAAAGGTTGGCTTTATGGTGACTGTGATTACTTTGTATTTGAAAGAGAGCATGACTATGTATGGTGTATCGCAAAAGAGTTAGTAGAATTAACTGACAAAGTTGTAGATAAAAGCACTAGAGTAGAAAGCTACAGAGATGCTAACTACAAAACATGGGGTAGAAAACATCAAGGAAAACAAGACCTTATCTCAAGAATTGAGATGAGTTATATATTAAAACTAAATAATACATTTATTATGAATAAAACTCTTGACAATATTAAAGAGCCATGTCATAATTCTTTTATTAATAAACAGAAAAGGAGTACACGTATGAGTGTAATACAAGGAACAGCTAACTGGGCACATATAATTAAACCTAACTTTAAATTTAAAGAGGAAGGTGAATGGAGTATTGATGTATGTAACCTTGACGAAAAGAATACTGCTATAGCTCAGAAAGATGGGCTATCTATTAAGAATAAAGGTGATGAGAATGGTAACTTTGTTACTATAAAAGCTAAGACTACATGGGGTAAAACAGGAGAGAAGAAAGATCCACCTAAAGTTGTAGGTGCTGACAAGCTTCCTTTTACAGAAGCTAAAGTTGGTAATGGTTCATTAGTTAATGTAAAGTACACTACGTATGAGCATAAACCTTATGGTACATTTGGTGACTTGAAAGCAGTAATGATTGTAAACTTTGTTCCTGCACCTGAGTCATTAGATGATGACATGCTTAGTGACTTTGATGTAGTTGAAGATGGATATAAAAGCAAGCAAGATGCTGACTTAGATTTTGCATAACAATTAAATAGGAAAGGATGGGAAGGTATAGTTTATCTTCCCATTTCTATTATGAAAACTATTGATACTTTAGTACAAGATATGTATGATTTATTTAATCCTCTTGTTGATTCAAATTTAAAAGAAGAAGAAGTTGATGCTCATCTAAACTCTTTTACAGAGAGTGTAAAGAAAACATTGAAAGGTTTACTTAATGAGAAACCTAGAGAAAGAGGTAGGCTAAGACTATCTGCTATAGGCAAACCTGCTAGACAATTATGGTATGAGAAAAATTCTAAAGAGGAACCTAAACCTTTAGAGTCTAACACAAGAATTAAATTTTTGTATGGTCATCTGTTAGAGGATGTCTTAATTCTTTTAGCTAGACTTTCTGGACATGTGGTAACTGACTTACAGAAACAAGTTAATGTACATGGTATTGTAGGACATCAAGACTGTGTGATAGATGGTGTATTGGTTGATTGTAAGAGTGCATCAGGTAAAAGTTTTCAAAAGTTTGCTAATGATAATCTAGCTACTGATGATCCCTTTGGATACATAGCACAAATCTCTGCTTATGCTGAAGGTAATGGTGTAGATGAAGCTGCTTTTTTAGCTATAGATAAACAACATGGAAGCATCTGTTTAACTCGTGTTCATTCAATGGAGATGATTAATGTTAAAGAAAGAATTAAATATCTTAAAGAAACTGTTGAGAAAGACTCTCCACCAGACAGGTGTTATAGTGATCTACCTGATGGGGCTAGTGGTAATCGTAAGCTTGCTATTGGTTGCTTGTACTGTTCGCACAATCGTACTTGTTGGAGTGATGCTAATGAAGGTAAGGGATTACGTGTCTTTAATTATTCAAATGGTAAGAGGTATCTTACACAAGTTAAAAAAGAACCTAATGTGGAGGAGATAACTGAATGGTAAGTCATTGGGTTCAATATGGAACTAAAAAACTTTTTGTTCCTGACTTAGATAAGTTTGGATTTGTTTATATCATTACTAATTTACAAACAGAAAAGAAATATATAGGATGTAAACAATACTTTATTGGCAAGTCAAAACGAGAATCAAGATGGCAATCTTATATGGGTTCTTCAAAATATTTAAAAGAAGATATAAAAAAAGTAGGTAAGAAAAATTTTAAGTTTGAAGTGATTGATGAATTTAAAAACAAAAGAAGTTTAAAGTACTATGAGTTAGCTTATCAAGTAAAGTATAATGTACTAACTGATTGTGTTGAAGGTTCAGACAATAATAAATATTATAATAATTATATAGGTGGTAAATTTTTTAGACCTGTAGAAAGAAAGGAGGTAAAAAATGTCAATTAAAAAAGCAATGTACGACACAGCACTAGCTGAGTTTCAATCTCAAAGAGATAAAGCTATTACTAATGCACGTATATACTTAAAACATCCTAGTGGCATAGGAGAACATGGACAAGTAGTTGATGAATTTATTAAACAAGTAAAGTTAGCTGCTGAAGCAGACGAAGCTGCGTCTATGTTAATAGATACATTTAGAGATGAGATAGCACAAGAAGAATAAAATGGATGAAGAGTACATTGAATTAATAACAGAGTTAGAAGAAGAAACTTTTACAAGTCCTGAAAGAATCTTATTTATTTCTGTTATCTTTCAAGCATTGTTAGATGCAACAAAAGAAAAGACTATAGTAGAATCATCACGTACAAGTGTTGAGAGACAACATGCACGTGCTTGGTTCTTCTGTAGTGTTGGTGTAACGTGTGATAACTTTGAGTATGTCTGTGAGAATGCAGGTATGGATGCAGACTATACAAGAAGTTTCGCAATTAAAGTAATTAATTCAAAGGAAATAAAATATGTCAGACAAAGAATCAGAAGAGTTCTCGACAAGTCGTGAGAGCTATGAACAATATATGTATAGAAAAAATCAAGAAGAAAAAGCAATAGAAGGTACACATGAGTATGAGTATGGTAAAGCTACTGATAAACAAATAGGTGGTAGTCATTATAAAGATTGTGTTATACAACCTGTAGATTATATTGTAGAAAATAAGCTTGACTTTCTAGAAGGTAATATAGTAAAGTATATAACTAGACACAAAACAAAAAATGGTATAGAAGATATTAGAAAAGTAATACACTATGCAGAGTTAATATTAGAAAAGAAATATGGAAAGGAAAAATAGATGGCATCATTAATGGGTAGTAATTATTTACCTACTGAGTACCAATCATTCATTCACATGTCTAGGTATTCTAGATGGATAGAAGAAGAAGGTAGAAGAGAAACATGGAGTGAAACAGTAGGAAGACTTGTGTCTTTCTTTAAGGATCATATAGATACTAACTATGAAGGAGGAGTTACAGATAAAGAGTGGAATGAAATAGAAGAATCTATTTTATCTCTTGAAGTTATGCCAAGCATGAGAGCTCTTATGACTGCAGGTAAAGCATTAGATAGAGAACATGTATCAGGTTATAACTGTTCTTATATTCCTATTGATAGCCCAAGAGCATTTGATGAGGTGTTATATATTCTTATGAATGGTACTGGTGTAGGCTTCTCTGTTGAGAGACAGTATGCTGACAAGCTACCTACTGTACCTGATGTAGAGTTTGAGTACATAGATAGTGTTGTTTCTGTTACTGATTCTAAAGATGGATGGGCAAGAGCCTATAGAGATTTGATAGCTTACCTATACACAGGTAGAGTACCTAAGATAAATGTATCTAAGGTTAGACCTGCAGGTGCTAGACTTAAAACATTTGGTGGTAGAGCTAGTGGTCCTCAACCTTTGGTAGATTTGTTTGACTTTACTATTACTAAGTTTAAAGAATCAAGAGGTAGAAAACTTTCCTCTATGGAATGTCATGACATAGTATGTAAGACAGGTGAGGTTGTAGTTGTAGGTGGAGTACGTAGGTCAGCTCTTATATCTTTATCTAACTTATCAGACCAACGTATACGTACAGCTAAGACAGGTGAGTGGTGGTCAACTAATCCAGAGAGAGCTTTAGCTAATAACTCTGTTGCTTATACAGAGAAACCTGATCCAGGTATCTTCATGAAGGAATGGTTGTCCTTGTATGAAAGTAAGTCAGGTGAGAGAGGTATCTTTAGTAGAGCATCTGCTCAAAAGAAAGCTGCTGAGAATGGTAGAAGAGAATCTAACTGGGACTTTGGTACTAATCCTTGTAGTGAAATTATCCTTAGACCTAATCAGTTTTGTAACCTTACAGAGATAGTAGTACGTGCTGGAGATACTATTAATACTCTTACAAGAAAGATTAAAGTAGCTACCTTACTAGGTACTATACAATCTACCTTTACTAACTTTGGCTACCTAAGAAAAGTATGGCAAGATAATACAGAGGAAGAAAGATTACTTGGTGTATCTCTTACTGGTATTATGGATTCTGAATTACTTAATGGCAGAGAAACAGGACTTGCTAAGACATTAGAGAAACTTAAAAAGGTAGCAGTAGAGTGTAACAAAGAATATGCTGAGAAGTTTAACATCAATCAATCAACAGCTATTACTTGTGTTAAACCTTCAGGTACTGTGAGTCAGTTAGTTGATAGTGCTAGTGGTATACATGCTAGACATAATCCTTATTACATTAGAACAGTAAGAGGTGATAACAAAGACCCATTGACTGAGTTTATGAAGTCATGTGGTATACCTAATGAGCCTGATGTAATGAAGACAGAACATACTACTGTATTCTCTTTTCCTATGAAAGCTCCTTCAGGTTCAGTATGTAGGACAGACATGACAGCTATAGAACAGTTAGAGATATGGAAAACATATGCCAAGCATTGGTGTGAACATAAACCTTCTGTAACTATTAGTGTTAAGGAAGAAGAGTGGGTTCCAGTAGGTGCATGGTGTTGGGAAAACTTTGAGTATCTAAGTGGTGTATCTTTCTTACCTTTCTCTGACCATACATATCAACAAGCACCTTATCAAGATATAGATGAGAAAACTTATAAAGAGTTAGTAAAAGCTATGCCTTCTAGTATTAACTGGGCTAAGTTAAAAGACTTTGAAAAAGAAGATAACACGAAAGGATCACAAGAACTTGCATGTACTGCAGGGGTATGTGAGTTGGTGGATATATAATGAAAGAAAGTAAACCTGCAATAGCTACTGCTGATGTTGAATTAATTAGAAAGGTGATAGCTTATTATTTAAAATATGCTTCACCTCCTAATAAAGAAGTAGAAGAGAAGTTATTATCTCTTCACCATAGAGTAGGTAGATTATAAAAGTTCTTGACTTTTAAATTAAACTATGGCATAATTACATTAAAGTTGAGGGAGTGTTTTGTTTCCTTTCGCTCCCTCATAATAAGGAGATAAAATGAATACAGTTTATATAGGGTATGACCCCAAAGAAGATACAGCATATGAAGTTTTAAAGTTTACCATAGAAAGAATATCAGGTAATAACATACGTGTTGTACCATTAAGAAAAGATCTATTAGAACTTACAGGAATGTACAAACGTAAGTCTGAGTTAATAAAAGGACAGCCTTATGATGTTATAGATGGCAGACCTTTCTCAACTGAGTTTAGCTTTAGTAGGTTTTTAGTACCTGCTTTAAATTTATATGAAGGTAAAGCTTTATTTATGGATTCAGATATGTATTTACGTGCTGATGTAAATGAGCTATTTGAAATGTGTGATATGGATTACTATCCTGTATGGTGTGTTCATCATGACTACAACCCAAAAAATAAAACAAAAATGGATGGTAAAGAACAACACCAATACAACAGAAAGAATTGGTCTAGTCTTATAATGTTTAATTGTGGACATAGTGAGAATAGAAAGCTTACACCTGAAGTAGTTAATACACAAACAGGTAGATGGTTACATGGCTTTGGTTGGTTGCCTGATAAAGAAGCAGACATAGGTAGAATACCTGAAGAATGGAATTGGTTAGATGGTCATTCACCACCAGACATGGATGCAAAGAATGTACACTTTACTACAGGTGGTCCTTGGTTTAAAGATTGGAAACCAAGAGGAGAAGTAGAAGGTAAGTATGCTGTTGAATGGTGTAATGATGCAGACTACTTAAAGCTTAAAGGTATAATTAAAATGGATAAGGACTACATGATATGAAGATAAATTTTGTTACTTCTTTTAATGAAGATATTTATAAAATTGCAGGACATCATTTACTTAAATCAATTAAAGATAATTGGAAACCTGATATAAATGTAACATGTTACTATCATAATTTAGATTTAAAAAACTATTCTATACTAGAAAATAACTCAGTATCTTTTAGAAAATTAGAAAAGATAGAAGATTATAAACTATTTAAAGAAGTAAATATAACACATGATGGTACAGAGAAAGGACAAATTCCTTACAACTGGAAATTAGATGCTACTAAATGGTGCAATAAAGTATTTGCTTTGACTGAGAAAGCTTTTGAATTAGCAGAAGAATCTAAAGATGCAGGTTGGTTGATATGGATTGATGCTGATTCTATGTGTCAAAAAAGATTAGTACCTGAAGACATACTTAATATGTTAAATGATGATTGTGATATAGCTTATTCAGGTGTAAGAGATTATCCTGATGGTTCTAGGTATCTTGATACATCTTTCATGGCTTTTAATTTAAATAAGAAACCTGCTCTTGATTTACTTGGTGACTTACGTGGTGCTTATAACTCAGGAGAACTACTACAGTACAGAGAATGGCATGACTCTTTCTTAATGGAAAGGCTTTTAAATATTTATAAAGCTCATGGTATGCATATAGAATCTGTTGAACAAATTAAAGATTACATTACACACTTTCAAGGTATAGAAAATATAAGTCTTAATCCTATTAGAGATAATGATGGTAATAGATTAGTTGCTTTATCAGAAGATAAAACATCTCAAGACATTATGCCTACAAGATATAAACAATTAGCTGATGTTATTAGAGAATATAAACCTAAGTCTATAATAGAAGTAGGGACATGGAATGGTGGTCGTGCTATTGAAATGGCTCTTGCTGCTTTTGAAAGTCAAGATGAACTATTGTATAGAGGGTTTGATTTATTTGAAGATGGTACTTTAGAAACAGATTCAGAAGAATTTAATCTTAAAGCACACAATACTCAGAGTGCTGTTATAAAAAGATTACAAGACTTCAGGGCTAGGATGATGGAGAAAAAGAAAGTCTTTACATTTGAGTTAGGGAAAGGTAACTCAAAAGATATACTAAAAGATCGTACAGATTTAGATGCTGATCTTGTTTTAATAGGTGGTGGTAATAGTATAGCTACTACAAGAAGTGACTATGATAATTTAAAACATAATCCTATTATTGTTATTGATAATTTCTTTAGAGAAGATGAAGAAAAAATAAATGCTCCTGAACAATACCAAGGAACAAATAAAATTTTTGATAGTTTACCTAAAGGAAAAAAAGATGGAGTACGTAGATGGGTATTACCTTCTCAAGATAAAGTAAGAGGTGGTGGTTTTACACATCTTACTGTTATACTTACTGATAAAAAATTACAAGATATACCTAAAGGTTTATTAAGTGTTCCTATTGTAGTACATCCTAGAGATTGTGTACCTAAAGATTTTATTAGGGATAACATTAGAACTAATTTAAAACTTATAAAGACTTGGCTAGGTAAATTTCCTATGCATCAAGGTAATGTTACACTTGTATCAGGTGGTCCTTATTTAAATATACCTAAATTAAAAGCACATATAAAAAATAATCCTGATAGTAAAATTGTATGTGTTAAACATTCTTATCCTACACTTATTAATAATGGTATACTTCCTTGGGCATGTATTGTACTAGACCCTAGACCTATTACAGGTACAAGTACACATGGTGTAGTAAGAAAAGATTTATTTAAAAAGGTAGAAAAGAAAACTAAATTCTTTGTAGCTTCCATGACTGATCCTTCTGTTACTGAACATTTAATATCTAAAGGTGCAGAAATACATGGATGGCATGCATTTACAGAATCATTACGTGATCCAGAAGAACAGAAGAAAGCAGTACATAATAATTCTGTTACTCTTAATCCTGCTATAGGTATACCTCAAGGTGCTACTCTTATTACAGGTGGTACATGTGCTGCTATGAGAGCTTTAGGTATCTTTCATACTATGGGATTCAGACACTTTGACTTGTTTGGATTTGATTGTAGCATGGAAGAACCTACTAAAGAACAACAGAAAGAAACTACAGGTGCTGAAGATGAAGAACCTAAACCTAAATATTTTAAAGTAGGTATAGGAGATACACAGTATTGGACTACAGGAGAACTTCTTGCTATGGCACAAGACTGTGAAAGAACATTTGCTAATCCACCTATGGAAATGAATTTAAATTTCTATGGTAAAGGTACATTGGTAGCTGCTCTATGGAATTTACAACCTAAACCAAAAACATTTGAGGAAACATTTAATGGATAACTATGTATTACCTACAAAACCTAAACCTTCTGAAAAGTATTTAGAATTAATAGAAGCTTATAAACATTTACATGAAGATGATGCTAAGTTTCAAGGTATAAGTTTAATACCTTTTGCTATAGATATATATGGCATTATACAATATAATAAATGTAAATCTATTTTAGATTATGGTTGTGGCAAAGGGTATCCTTACAAAGAACAATACAAAAATCTTAATCATAAAGGAAAGATACCTAACTTTGATAAACCTTTACATTTATGGTGGGGTATAGAAGATTTATTCTTATATGATCCAGGTGTACCAGAACATGATAAGCTACCTACTAAAAAACATGACATGGTAATATGTACTGATGTGTTAGAACATATACCTGAAGAAGATTTAGATTGGATAATACGAGAGATATTTAGTCTATCTAGTTCAACAGTCTTTATAAACATATCTTGTGAACCTGCTTTAAAAACATTTACTACAGGTAAATATAAGGGAGAGAATGTACATGTTTCTTTATTTGATAATAAATGGTGGGTAAATAAAATGAAAGGTATATGGAAAGAGTACAAAGATTTAAAAATATACTTGACTTGTACATCAAAAGAAGGTATAATAGGGACATGTATCAAAGGAGATTAACATGCTTAGTTTATTAACACAACTACTGCCTGTTGTAGGAGAGGTTATAGATAGAGTTGTACCTGATCCTAAAGCTAGAGAAGCTGCTAAGTTACAGCTAATTCAACAAGCACAAGAAGGAAAATTAAAAGAAGTAGAACATCAGTTATCAGCTATACTTGCTGAAGCTCAGTCAAAAGATCCTTGGACATCCAGAGCAAGACCTACATTTTTATATGTAGTGTACTTATTAATATTAACATCAATTCCAATGGCTCTTGTTCATGCTTTTAATCCTGAACTTGCACTACGATTAATAGAAGGTTTTCATGGCTGGCTCTCAGCTATACCTGAACCTATTATTACATTGTTTGGTGTAGGTTATCTTGGTTATACAGGTGCTAGGAGTTACGATAAATTTAAAAGGTTAAACTAAACTATGTTTCCATACAATGAATCAGAATGGGAGTGGATCTCATCTGCTAATACTTTACAAGGAGAAATTAAATGGCTAAGAAATCTAAAGATACTACCAAGAAAAATAAGAAAAAAATCAAGTACATTATTGCATGCCTTGTCCTTTCATTAATAGTCATAGGTTCTATATTTTTTACAATGCCTAAAGAAGCAGAAGCTACTGAGTCTAAAGGGTTTAGTACATTACCTGGATGGTCTGCAGGATACAGATACTACTTCGATATGGATGAAGATCAGAAAAGTAAAATGCGATTGTTTGGTAAGTATAAACAAGTAAGTGGTAGTACTATCAAGTTTGGTTGGACTAGAGAAACTGGTAAAGATCTTAATCAGTTTGATACTAATATAGATGATGATGGTATTATCTTTTTTGAACAGGAGTTTAAATTTTAATGATTAATGATATAAAATATTTATATAATAAATATAAAGATACTACTTTAACATATGTTATTTACTATGGAGTAGTAACAGGACTTATTGCAGGGTTGTTTCATTGGGCTGTTAGATAATGCTTGAGATATTTCATGTAGCTATACTCCTCATTTGTTTTCGTGGGGAGTGTACTACATTTGAGAGTGCACCTTACTCTAAAGATTTAAGTTTAGAGAACTGTGAACGTATGCTCTCGTATACATTTCAAACTCAAGTAGGTCCTTACTATGATAACATTATAGACTTTGATAAAGATAAACCTGAAGACATTGAAATTGTTGATGGAAAATGTGATACTACAGATCGTAGAGATAACTTATGGAAGATTACACCTAATGTTAATCCAGATTTAAATGAAAATAAACAAGAGAATATTTGGAGATTAGAAAGAGAGCAAGAAATTTAATGGCTATTAATGAGAAACAAGAACGCTTTGCTCAAGCTTATATACTACATAGAAATGCTACTGAAGCTGCTAGAGCTGCAGGTTATACAGGTAGTAGTGCTCAAGCTTTTGCAAATCAAGGTCATAGGTTACTAAATAACGAAGAGATTAAAGAACGTATAGAAGAGCTTGAGTCTACACTAGAAACAAATGTAGATGTTATATCTGAAATAGAAGCACAATATAACAATGCTAATAGAAGTGGTAATGCTACAAGTGCTATAAAAGCTTTAGAGTTATTGTCTAAGGTAAGAGGAGTTAAGAATGATAAAGAAGTAGAGCTGACTCCTGAGACTGTAGACCTAAGTATTGTTAAGTCTTTAAAAATATTAGGTAAAGATAAAGTTAATAAACTTATAGAACTATGTGAGTTTAAGTAGACAATACTTTAATAAGTTTAGTTAATAAAGTTTCTTCTTTAACCTCACACTTACATTCATTACATTTACAGTCTGGATTATTCTTCAGTATCAACTTGTCTTTTTCTGACATGTTTACATTTCTCCCTTACAGTAGCAAAGCTAGAACCTAAATCTAAATCTCTATAACGAGAACAAAGTTTTAATAATTCTAACTCTTGTTTTAAATTCATGTTTTGTTGCATCATTTTTTTATATTCTTTAGTACAACTAGATCCTAATTGAAATCTAAATCTAAATCCTATAGCATAATCTTCTGATTCTCCATCATAATTATTAGTATAAGAATGTGGATAACTATTACCTGATTGTCCTTTACGTAATTCTATATAAGGTTCTGCTGATCCACTACTACAATGATTACCAGAGTCATTAAGGTATTCATTAATAGCTTTTGAGCTTTTAACAGACCATGCAATAACAATTATAAATATAAATAAAGCTACCCAGAAAGGACCTCTGTTCCATGTAGGCATTAGTACCCTCCATTAAGTAATCTATTTAACTCCTGTATGTCATGCTTCTGATCTTGTAGTGTATCTTTAAGAGTATAGTACTGTTGTTCTGAAGATCTAACAATACCCTCCATTAATGCTACTCTTTCTATTACTTGTGTAATCTCTACAACAAGTTCTTCTCTAGCAGTATTATATTTATCATTAATATTTTTTACTTCTATAGTATACTTACTATCAATAGAGTTTACTTTCTCTTTAAGTATAGCTAGTTCTCTTTCAGTAGTTGTAGTTACACCACTAAGATTATTAACAAAGTTTATCATACCATAACTTGCACCAATAATAGTTAGTGCTACTGGCAACCATACTGCTATTTGTCCTATTCTCATGGTTTATTCCTTTGTTTTAAAATATTTTAGCTCTGTAGTGAGGCAGGAGTGCCCTCTAACACCCTTTGGTATACCATAGTACCCTAGAGAACCACATGTTAGTAGCTCCACACCCAAGGTCTAGCAACAAGGGGACTAATATCCATAGTGTCTAAATGAATAAATCGTGCACCATGAGGACCTTTTTGACTCACACCTATACCAGTAAACCCTTCTTCAATAGCTAACTGTATAATTTTAAAAGCTTTGTCTCCATAACACGCTATATCTACAGCTTTACCTTCTACATGTGCAGAACTTTTAGATCCTCCTACTCTATCATTATGTTCAGGGTCTCTATAGCCAGATGTAATAGTCATGGGTGCACTAAGTTTCTCACGTATAGCTACAAGCTTAGTCATGAAGTCTTCATCCATATGTACATTACCTGAACCTTTACATCTCATCTCATCTTCAGTAAAGTATATCCATCTTTTATGCATTAATGTTTCTCCATCCACCTATCTAGTTTAGCTTCTAACTTATCAAATCTTGTTAGTATCTTTCCTATCTCACTATTTACTTCAGCTTTAGTTGCATAATTAATTGCTAGATGTTCTCTAGTTTTTGCATCTTCTAAAGCATGGTTTCTTAAATCTCTTCTTAGTACATTGATAGAATTATTTGTACCTTTAATCCACCATAAGAATGCACCTACAGCTAATGTAAGTATAGCATTCCAAAGCATAGTCATATCTTCCATTGTCTTAATCCTCTTCGTTTATTTTAGAACCTGTTGTTGCTTCATCCATTTTTTGAAAGTACTCTACTGGTAAATTTATACCTAATTTTTTTAATTTTTTTTGATAATTGTCTATATCACTAGAAGTTAACTTAGAAGGTGTATGCATATTTAATCCTATATTAACTAATATATCTATATTATTATTATTTCTTAAATTCTTTACAATATCTTCCATAGAAAAACCTAAAGTTTTATAAGCTTCTACATACATACGTATGTTTTTTTCATCTCTTAATATACGTAACTCATCTGATTTCTTAGCGTTCTTTAAATCTTGTTCAGTAGTAACAGCTCTATCACCTGCAAAATTTCTACCAAACTTTTTTAATTTAAGTATAGGACCATCTATACCTTTTAATAACTGAGAAAGTTTTTTATTTTTATTTATATTATTTAAATCATAACCTATATTATATTTAACAGAAGAAGATAAATCTTGTAGATTAACTTTAAAACCTAGCAATGCTTTCCAGTCTGTTTGTCCAGGAACTCCTTTATATTCAGTAGATATTAAAGAATCTGATCTTCCTTTTGTTCTTTCTCCTTCAGGAATATAACCTTTTTGAGATTCAAACTCTGCTCTATTTTGTATAAATTTTCTTACACCTGGAAAAAGTAAAGCTTCACCTACACCATATACAGCAGCTCCAGGATTACCTTCATCTACATCTTTTACTGCTTGTACTAATGAATCTGTTATTATAGATGTTCCTAAAAAAGGAGCTAAAGTTTTATCTACCATAGAAATACCTAATTTAAAAAGTTCAGGTTCATATCGTATATTTTTTATTTTTTCTAATGACATCTCATCATCATTTAATATTTTATGAGTAAACCTAGCTGCTGATTTAATAAAACTAAATGGATCTAAACTGCCTGATGAAACACTTCTTATAACCTTTTTACCTTTATAATCTTCTACACCACTTAAATAAAATTGAGGAACATTATAATTAAAAGAAGGTCCTACTATATAAGAAGCTTCCTTTTCATCATCTGATATGCCCATCATAACTTGAGACTTTGCTTGTAGTACATCTGCACCTAAACCTGCAATAGTCATTCCACCTAAACGCCTAGCAGCTAAAGACATTAATTCAGGATTACCACTAAGTGCATCTTCAACTGTATAAGCAACTAGATTTTTAGCGACTCTTGTAGACTCAGCAGCAAATGTAGCAAAATCTCCTATAGGTTTATTCCTTAATTTTTTTAAAAACTTAGGAGCAATTAAATAATTAGGCATTAAATCTCTTGTTCTTTTTGCTGCCATTTCTTCAATCTCAATTAAAGATCTTTCTGGAAAAGCTTTTGATAAATACTTTATTGTGTTTTCAAAATGCATTATTTTATATATATCATCTTCAAGTTGATATGTATCTATAACTTTACCTAATGTTTTTTTTGTAACTTTATAAGGAGAAGTTAAAAGTTTTCTAGCTACTGAAGGTTTATCATACATATTAATACCACGTGACATTTGTTTTATGTTAGCTCTAATAGTTTCTGTTAAAACATCACTACCTGTAATACCTAATTCCCTATATCTATTCCATTTTTGTGTAAGATTTTTAGTAGTTAAACCAGATAGTTTAGAACCAACAAATGTAGCAGCATTTACTGCACCTCTTGTACCAGGAATAAATCCATTAGCAGCCATAAATATATTATTACCAAATACATTAACAGCATGTGTAGCTGGATTTAATGCAGTTAAACCTAATTGAGAAGTTGTTTTTAAAGCAAGCCATGACCTCATTGCACTACTTTCTGTAGGATTAATAGCTTGTAACCCATCTTTTAAAGCTTGTTTATAATTAGGATCTATATATAATCCTTCTAAAGGATTTTTTATTGAACCTTTATTAATAGGACCTTTACCAAAAATTTTAGCCAATCTTTCTTGAGCAACATCATTTGCTAATTCAAACTTTCCTACATCTTCAGGAGCAAACATTTGCTTTCCTTTTTTTATAGACTCTTTAGCTGCTCCACTATCTATCATATCTTTAGCAAGTGTTTCTAAAAAATCTACTTCTGCTTTATATACAGCTAACTTTTGATAAGCATTAACATAATTAAGATTAGGATCTTTAACTTCTCCTAAAAATGATTTAACTTTTTCATCTAATTTTTTTCTTTTAAAAAATCCTTTTGTAGTAGAACCTGTTTTACTTGATGCTGTTCCTGCTAAGTCAGATAAGAAAGAACCAATACCATCTGGACCTTTTTGATAATTTTTTAATGCTTGATTTATATTTTCTGCTGCTTGTGCAGGTGTAAGATTCATTGTGTTAATTAAATAATCAGATATATCTCTCATACCTATATTAGATATACGATCTAATTGATTGTTAGATATATTCTTACGATTTTTTTTAAGAACACTTTTCATTTCTCTAATATAAGAAGGATTTTCAAACATCTCAAAAGTACGTGTAATATATGTTTTTAAATTATCTTGTATAGTAACTTTTAAACCACCTGATGTTCTATTTTCTTTTAAAAAATATCCAGATAAGTCATCAATTTCTTTTCTCATACCTATAACTTTAGGCTTAACAAGAGAAGGCAGTTGAGCTAGAGCTGATTTATTTCCAGCCAATGCTTCATTAACTACAGCAATGTTTTCAACAGAATCAAATTTATCTTTCTTCATTAATTTAGATAACTCTCTACTTTCTACCACAGCAGTATCATAAGCATTTTTTGCTACAGCATTATACTTTACAAAGTTAGCTAAAACATCATCTGTCATTCCTCTTCTTGAAGTAGTAGCTGTTAAAAGTTTATTTAATTGTGTAGGTATTACTTTTTTAGTACCTGCTTTTATACCTTTATAAGTTAATGATAATCCTTTTAATCCTCCAAAAAAAGTTACTTCTAATCCCATATTATTTATAAAAGCTTGTACTCTTTGTTGAGCTGCTGTATCATTAGGATTAATAGCTAAACTTTCTAAAGCTGAAGTTGATTCAGGAAACTTTTCTAATAAAAAATTAACAGCATTCTCTTGTGGGTCTTCTACTATTGTAGCACTTGCAGCAAAAGCTGTACCATAGAGTGCTAAATTTTTAGCAACTGTAGCTATCCTACCATACTTACCTTTAATCTTTGTAGCATTAGTTAAAACTTTATTTGTTTTAATAGCTTGATTAATTTTTGCTGCTCTAGCTGAAGAATTAATTAACTTAGCATTTCTTGTTACACCTCCAACAAGTCTTGCTCCTTTTATTATACCAGTAGCAGGTATAAAATATGAACCTATATTTCCAACCATCTCTTCAGCTTTACCATACACACCATCACCATGATAAGGATTAAAGATTTGATCAGAATATTCTTTAACAACTTCAGGAACATAATCACCTGCAGTATTTAAAAAACTGCCTACTTTAGCTTTAAACTCAGGAAAGAAATCTTCTGTAGTATCTGCAATACCTCTTCCTGCTTCACCAACTGCTCTACCTACTGTACGTATAATAGGATCAACAACAGGAATATTTGTTATTTGAGCTTGTTCATCTAACTCTTCTGGAGGAGTATCAGCATATTCTATGTATGCTTCTTTAAACTCATTCTTATCAAAACCTTTAGCTGTTAGTATTTGATTATATTTTTCTTCATCCAATAACTTCTGAGCAGCAAGAGCATCTAATTCTTGAGCTGTTTCACGAAAGTCTTGTGAGTTAATACTTATAGCCATTTATTGTGTACCTAGTATTATATCTTTTGCATTACCTATAGTACTATTTGGTACTTTAACACCATCAACAATACCATCATTTATAGTTTTTTTAGCACCTTCAGAAACATCTAATACTTTTTCATCACCAGTAAATAAACTAACAATATTTGTTGTTACCATATTATCAAATGCTATTTGTGTATTAGCAAATGTTTTACCTGCAGCAGCATCTAGTTGTAATCTTTGCAGAGCATTATCTTGTGCCCATGTTAATATTTCATTTTGAGTCCATATTCCTGGTTTATCTCCTCTTAAAGGATTATTAATATTAGGATTTAGACCTGATATAGCAGCTCCTTTAGTTAACAAAAGTGCAAACTTTGGATTTGTTTGTGCTTCTACATTTTTTATAACTTCAGTAATTTTTCTACCAGTTATTTTATTTAAACCTAATGCATCTAAACCTGCAGCTTTAGCTGTCATATACTTTGCATATTCTCCTGATAGTGCTTGTAACTGAGCCATATAAGTATTAGCTAATTCTAAATTACCTGAAGCCATAGCTTGTCTATATTTAATTTCTAATTTACCTACTTCTCTATCTTGCTGTCTTATGTTATCTCTTGATGCTGCTTCTGCTGCACCTATCTCAGGACCTGCTTTTCCTAACATAGTTAATACCTGTCCTACTCCACCTCCTGGTGCATTTGTTACATCTTGATCAGTACCTAATCTTGCCATAGCTGTAAAGGCAGCTTGCTCTCTATTAAATTGTGCATTATCTCTATCTGCTTGTAAATAAGACTTGTCTCTTGCTAAATCTTTTTCCATAAGTTTGTTTGATTCTTGAAGATCTTTTTCAGACTGTTTAAATCTTTCAGTATAAGGTCCTTGGAAATTTCTTAAATAATTTAAATAAGCATCTGGTTCAATAGTTTCTGCTTCCTCTTCAGTAAATTTAGTAAGACCAAAGTTTGTTTCAAAAGTTTTATCTTCATTATTATTTGCTGGACCACCTTCTTCTCTCTTAATTAAAGTACCTATACCACCACCAGTTTTAGCAGGTTGTTGATAAGGTTGACCACCTATAGTTCTACCAGTAAAGGCTCCATAGATATTACCTAATCCACCTAAACCACCTACAAGCTGTTGACCTAAACTTTGTTCATATTGAGCTTTTTGTGGTGGAACATATTGCATAGGTCTAATAGGAGCACCTGTTACAACAGATTGATATTTAGACATAGTATCATAAGGAAATTGTTGCTCATCTAAATATTGTTTATAAGCTTCATTTAAAGCAGTTTGTGTTTGTTGTTGTTTCTCTTGTCCTACTGCTTGTAAACCTGATAGTTCTGTTGTTGCTTGTTTAAATTGACTACCTTGTAAATTAGCTAGTTGTGTAGCTGCTTGTCCTTTTACTAACCTATCTGAATCTAATCTACTAATAGCATCTTGATAAGCTTGTGCACTTCCTTTAGCTTGTAAATCAGCTAATAATCTTTGTTGTGTATCTGCAGCCATACCTTCTAGTATAGCTTGTCTACTACCACCAAATGATCCTGTAGTTGCAGCTTGTGAAGCTAATTGTGGTACAACTTGTGATTGATATTGTTTAGTAGCTTCTCTTTTTTCTATGTCAGTAACTGCTTGTTGATAAGGAGACATATACTCTTCTATTTGTTCTGTTGTAAAAGGAGTAGCTGCTTCTCTTGTCATACCCATAGCTTCTTGATATACTGGTGTTCCTGATCCTACAAGACCTGCTATACCAGTTTGTACTTGTTGTTGTTCAGGAGTAAACTCTGCAAGTGTAGGACCTTGATAAGGTTTATAACCTTGAGATGTTTTATCATTATAAAGTGCTTGAGATTTTGTTAATATATCTTTATAATAAGGTCTAAGTTCTGGAGGTAACTCTGTTGCAGAAATCATTTGTGCACCTACTGCTGGTGCTACTTCATTTCTACCAAATAGTGAGGATAATACTGCCATATTTTATACTCCCATCATCATAGGTTTTAAAGCTTGTAACCCATTTATTTCATTAGGTTGTCTCATTGTACCATAAGCTTTTTTACGTACACTTTCTACAACACCATCCATTACTTTTGCTCCTTCATTTGCATTACCATTTCCTAGAGCAGACATAGTATAAGCATCTACTACATATTCAGAAGGAGAAACTGCTAATGTTCCTACTTGTTCATTACCTTCTTTAATAGGCATATAAACATTATCTTCCATACCATGTCCATCACCTTCTACCATACCACTAAATTCACCACCATGTGCTAAGTTAATTAATCCACCATGTTTAGCTGTAGCTGGTGCATAGGATATTTTATCTGCTAATAAAGTTCTAGGTTTTCTACCATAAGCTCTATCTAATATATCTTGTATGGATAAGTTACTTGGCATAACTGTACCTGATGAATCTCTTATTATCATTGTTTGATTAAATCCTGTATCTGCATCAGATAGGTCTACACTATAACCTAATTTTTCTAACTCTTCTAGTTGACGCTTACGCTCATCTTCCTTTGCATATTGTTCTCTATAATCAGGTGTCATGGAATCTATAGCAGCAAGTTTTGCAAGTCCCATACCTGTACTATAGTCATCAACTATTGCTCCACCTATTTCTCCTAGATTGTAATCACCCATTGGAATATCAGCTACATATTGTCCAGCATCTGATACTGCTTGACCAACAGGACTATCTACTATTTGTTGACCTGCTCTTTGTAACATATTAGGTTGAGGACCTGTAGTTTGGCTATATCCAGGATTAAAGTTTGATGCAACAGCATCTTGTGATTGTATTGGTAAATTAACTGGTTCAGAAGCTGGAGTAAAACTTCCTTCATAAGGTCCCATGTTTGCTGTTGCTCCATAATCAAAAGGTCTAGGTTCAATAGTTGTTGTTCCTGGTGCTCCTCCAGAAGTTATATCTGGTTGATTTAATTGTAAGTTTTCATATCTTTGTGCACCTAATGCATTACCAGGTCCAGCAGGATTATTGTATACTTGAGATGGAGAACCTTGTGCTAAACCTGGTGATTTAAATGAAGTTGGACTTCCTGTTTTTACACCAAAACCTCCAAGTGTTTTAGCTTGTGTTCCACCACCACCATAAGTAGGACCAAATACAGAATCAATATTTGGGTCCATATAATTAGTAAACCCTCTCATACCACCTGCAGTTACACCAGATAAAGCTGCTGCTTTTAATGCATCTCCAGGTTTAGCACCACCAGCTAGAGCTCCTAGTCCACTACCTATAGCTGTTGCTGCACCAAAAGCTACTGGACCCATAGCAGCTACTTGAGCAGCTAGTCCTTTAGCCATAAGAGCAGAAGAGCCTACACCAAATGTAGCAGGAAAGAAACTAGCAGCTAGATAAGGTGCTGCAATAGTTAAAGCAAGAGGAGCTATTGTTCTAAAAGCTTTAGACTTAGCTATTTTTTTAACACTTTTAGCTGCTTGTTTAAATGGTTTAAAAAAACTTTTAAGTGACCAAGCTTCAGGCAATCCTGTAATAGGATTATAAGTTATTTTTCCTAGAGAAGATAATCCTTCTAACTCTTCAGGATTAATATGGAGAAGCATATTATCACCATATCTACCAAGACCTGCTAATCCTTGAGCCATTTGATCAGGAGCTACTTGTCCACCACCTGCTCTTTCCTCTGGATTATTTCTATAATTATCTATTGCTCTTTGTACTGCTTCTGGATTAGCTCTATAAATATCTTGAGCTCTAAATCTAGATCTAGAATCACCTCCATATACTATAACTCTTGCAGCTTCATCTATATTTTCTAATGTATTAGGATCAGACTTTAATAAGTCTTGTTGTCTTAGTTGATCAGCTATTAATTCTTTTTCTTTTAATTCTCCTATTTCCATTCCACTTTCACCAGACATATCATTCATAGGATCGTATTGATTAAAATTTCTTGCTCCTGTTGCATTACGTTGAAAATAAGATGGAGTCATATTTGTATTTAATCCACTTGATATAGAGCTACCTTGTTGCCTTTGTACAATAGGTTGTTCAGTAACCTGTGGCATTTCCATTAATCCTTGGTTATTCATTTGTTGTAGATATTGCATAGCTCTTAACCTCTCTAGTCCTTTATTACTTTGTATTGCAGTTTTAAATTCTGCAAGTTTTTCTAATTCATTAGGTGGTGTCATTATAGTGTTGCCTTAAAAATACCTTTTGGGTTTACAGGATTACCATCTTTATCTGCAGGAACCATATAAGGTTTATTTCCCCCTGGTGGTATCATCATTCCTCCATAAAAAGGAGGTGTATATTCTACATAACCATATGGAGCATCTGGATCAACTGGTGTAGGATTTCGTTGTTCATTTACTATTTTCATTAAGCTAGGTAGTCCTTGTGGTTGTGCTTGTACAGGTTGAAAAGCATTTACTCTATCTTCTGGTCTTGTATGTAATTGTGAATCAGGACCTTGATAATATGTTTGAAAAAAATCTGCATTTTCAGGACTTAATATTATAGGCATTCCTGAATAACTACCTTTTCTAGTTTCTACTCTTTCATCATAAGGAGTATCAAAATAAGCATCATATGTAGAATTTAATGGTTTGTATCCTTCTGGTAAAGTTTGTTCAAATTCTTCTTTGGTTAAAGGTTGTTCTCTATAAACATCTTCATATATTTCTCTAGCAGTCTTTGTATTATCTGTACCAAAACTTCCTTCATAGTTAGCTTTTACGTCTTCTATAGCCATATCAAGAGCTTCTTTAGGTGGCATAGGTGATGGTACACCAAATCTATTAGGTGCTGTATTATATATTAAAGAACCTAATTCTTTTATTCCTCCTCCTAAATTAGGTACAATATCTCCAAGAAAATCTCTAAACTTTTCTGGTACTAAACCAAGACTACCTTTATCAATAAGATTACTTACATTTTTACTTATTTCATTAGCACCAGCTTGATGTCTTGCATCAGAAGGTTTTCCAGTATAACCTGGTCCATATTCTGATTCTAATTGAGCAATCTCAGGTGCATTTATAGCTTGTTGTCCAAGTTTTGCCATTGGATTATTTTGTATTAAAGGAATTAAATTACTAATACCTTTTTTAACTATTTGTGGTATTGTAGCTCTAGGTCTCTGTGGTACTATAGGAACAGGTCTAGGCATTACTTTTGCTGCTACTTCTCCTTGGTTACGTCTATTATAATCTTGTACATAGTTATCTATATACTGTCTCATAAAAGCTTCAGAACCTAAATCAGATAAGCCACCACCCTCTTGTCTATAAACCCTTCTATACATTATTTTTAATATTCCTTATATTCATATAGTTTGATTGTGGTTTAGTATTATCTGCTATAAAGTTACTATTAGTATTATACACTATTTTTGAAGAGTCTGCTATAGGTTTTACAATTTCTTGTGAATTATACATGTTAGGTGGTATAATTTGTCCTGAGTTTATATTACCTATATACGTACTCTCATTAAGAAACTTAAAAAATTCATTCTTCTTCAATTTAAATTTTCCCATGCTTGTGTTGCTGTTGTACTAACATATCCTTTAAACTTACCTGCTGATGCTGCATATGCTATATCACCTTTACGTGGACTACCTATTTCAGTTATAGTAACTACTGAATATATTTTAGTAGAAGGTTTAGCATCTACTTGTAAATCTCTAGTATCTAATTGATTTACTAAAGCTCCACCCCATTGTGATATTTCTCTATGTACTCTATCAGCTTCAGGACTATTTTTAAAAGCATCATATGCTTTAGGTACTGCTGGATAACGTGCCATTATCTTCTACCATCTGGTTGAATAGCTAATCTAATAGAACCCCATTTCCAGCTAGTACCTGCTGAGTTACAAGATACTCTCACTCTCCCTTGTCTTCCCCTTGCTCTCATATCTATTTTAGCTGTTGAATTAGTTACTGTATGTGGTGGATTTGGTTTCTCTCTTGAAACATTACTCTCAGGAAAGTCTTTTGTTTTAATTGAGAATGTTAAATTACCATCATTTAAATTAAAATCAGGAATAACTCTATTTAAAAACATTACTTCATTACCAGACTCTATATCAAAATCTGCTGACTCTATAAATGAAGACATAGCTACTCCATCTGCTGTATATAAATCTTGTACTTCATTATTAAATAACTTATTAGCTGCAGGATTTGTTCCTTGTAATCCTGTAGTTATTGTATTTCCAAATACTGTTTTGTCTGCAAAGGTTGTAAATATACTATCTCCATAAGCCCAATAGTTTTCATCAGGAGACCATACAACATAACTATCACATTCAGTAGAATTAATAGAAGGATATAACCAAATAACTTCTTTAAACTCTGAATTTATTCCACAAAATATTTTATCTTTTTGATTCATATTTAATCTATCAAATATAAATCTTCTTACTGTACAATCTAAACTTCTTACTTGTCCATCATATACATAAAAATTATCATAACCCATCCATACTGCTCTACCATCATAATCAACTGCTGCATGAGGTGCTATTAAACCACAGTTAGTTCCTAGTTGTGAAAAACTAAAAGTAAAAGGTGGACCTACAAAAGTCATGGACCATAAAGAATTATCAGTCCATATATTAGTAGCATTACGAGATCTTGTTCCTCCTACTATTTGTGTACCATCAGCTAGTATAACTTCACCAGAAGTAGAGTTTATAGATGGAACCCAGTTAGTATAATCTTCTTGATTAGACCATCTAACAGTTAAAGGATTGTATGTTCCTGTAGGACTAGCTGTTGTACCAAACTCATTACCACCTAATGCAATTAAATGTCTATCATTAGGAGATACTATAATACTATCAACAGTAGTAGGTGTAGAATTAGTAGCACCTGATACTTTAACAGCTCTTAAAGGTGTAGTAGATGCATCTGTATCCCAATAATAAATAGATCCTTTTCTTCTATTAGCTACTATATCTTCACCCCAGTTATCTAAACTCCATTGTGTTATCTCACTTGAGAAGTCACTAGCTCCTATAGATGTAGGTTGATTCCATGCTCTAGTATCAGAAGCACATACAGTAGCTTGATAAGATGCAGCACCATAACCTAAACCTGTAGCAGCATTTGATACACCAGTACTTAATAGATAATGTATATGACCATTACCAGAAGAAGACTGTGCAGCACTTGCTGTAGTTTCTACATTAATAGCAAATGTATTAACAGTATTAACACTAACTTGATAAGTACTTGTTCCTAATAATATATTACCACCTATAGTAGCAGTACTTGTAAAGAATACAAAGTCACCTGTTTGTCTACCATGTGCTGTAGCTGATACTGTTACAGTATTACTACTTACTGCTACACTAAAAGCATTTGTTAAAGATGCACTAGAAGATACAGGAGTAACATCAAATATTTCATCACCACTATGTTCGTAAAGCATTTGAGCTGTACCAAACATAGCTCTTTTAAACTGATCATTGTCTGTCCATGTTACAAGATCACGACCTGAACCATTAAAAGATGCAGATACTTTAGTTTCATATCCACCTATATTCTCTGGTTTACCTGCACGAAAACGTACATTATTAGCATCATACCAAGAATTAGTTTCTGCATATTGTGTAGACTCTCTTCTAATACCAGGTTGAAAGTCTAGCTTTACTAATTTAGAACTTGTAGAAGACATTAATTACCTATCAAAGTTTTTTAATAATACTGCATCTATTGTTGTTGCACTACGAGCTACATAACATAGTATATCTACATCAGAAGCTCCTGTACTTAATGTTGGTACTGCTGCAGATACAAACTGCCAAGCTGAATTATAAGCTAAAGTTCTTGAGCCTGTTCCATCTTGTATAACATGTACTTGTCCTGATTGACCTGCAGTACAATTAGTAGGTAGTTCTAATGTTCTATTACCACCTATAGTAACTAAGAAGTTATTACCTTTAGAAAAATCAACTGCTATACTTGCTGCATCTGTTAATGTTAATATAGGATTATAAGCACGAGAAGATGTACCTACAATTAAACTTCCTTGTTTTATATGTAAGTCAGCACCTACTATTGAAGAGGTAGCTGAAGTTCTTACATATCTTAAATCTGCTAAAGATACATCAGCAACATTAGTAGCACATACTCCTATGTCTGCTGAAGCTGCTGTACCTAATCCTAAACCTACTGCATTAGTAGAGTATACACTTCCATCTGTGTCTACTATAACTTGTGTTATAGCTCCTTGTGGAATTGTAAGTCCATCACCAGGTGCTGTTTTTATTTTAATTACATTAGTTGTTGTTGTATATGCTGCTTGATTATTAATTACATATCCTTTTGTAACATTAGGAATAACCATTGTTATAGTAGTATGAGCACCACCTACAGTACCATTAGCTTCAATAAAAGCATTACGTGGTATATCAGAACCTCCATCTACTGCAGATAATGTTACAGTAGCATTAGCTCCTAACGCTACAGTTGTATAACCTGCAATAGCATCATCAACAAGACTAATAACTCCATTGTTTAAAACTGTTCCCCAAGAATTAGGATTGTCTCCATCTCCTTGTTTATTAAGTCTTATTCTAGTTGTAAAGGTTGATGCCATTATTTACTCCTCTGTCCACGATTGTGTAATTGCTATTTGATCTACTGTATTATCTTCATTATATGTTGTTGTATGTAATGCTATAAATTCATCCATAGTTGTTGCTGCTGTAATTGCATTCTCTATTCGTGTTGCATCAGCACGTATTGCATTTCTAAAAGTTTGTATAGCAGTTGGTATAGCTGTACCTGCATCTGCTTTACGTATTATATACCAATCTGTTCTTGATAAAAATCCTGCTTGTTGTGATTTAACTTTTTGTATAGCATTATATTTTAAACCTCTTGTAACCATTTGTACACCATACTGATCTAATACTGCATTACCATCTTCATCTACTGCATCAACATCTTCTAATGCTCTATCAGCAGCCTTAACTCCAATAGTTCTTATAACACTATTACCATCTCCTGCTATTGCATCTGAATGATTATGTTCTATATAATATTTAGTATCAAGATGTGATCCTGAAATTACTACAGGTACTATACCTAATTCTTTACGTTGTGCGTCTGTCCATATAGTAAATATTTGAGAAGAATAACGTACATCATTTAATAATAAAGATTGTTTTCTATCATAGTATTCTACTATATTATTATCTTCTATTCGTGCCCACATATTTTATTCCTATCTTGCTGTTGCGTATTGAAATGGATTTTCTGCCATTGCTAAGTATACATAAGTTGCTCCACTTGCATTCCAGTTTGCTGCATCTCCACCTCTAGCTAACTTAAATCCATTAGAAAGAAAATCGTTATAATCTGTACCATCTGTATAAGCATCTTCTGCTGCTGAACTATTTGGTAGTAGCATGTGGTATGCAGGATTATATGGATCTCTTGCATTATCTTCAATTCTCCAGTTATTTGTTGAAGTTGTTTTTTTCACCATAACCCATGCAGGTCTAAATCCTGTGTAAACAAATGTACCATCAGTTCCACTTCCATTTCCAACGTATGATCCAGATTTAATAAAACCTTCTACATTTGCAAAGCTATATACTATTACATCTTTACCACTTGCATTAATAGCAGAATAATCTGTAAGAGTTAACATAGTGTCAGTAGGTTTAGCTGTAAATAACCCACCACTTCCTTGATTAGCGTACCATGCACCAGTAGTAAATTCTGCGTATGAATCAGCATCTCCATTATCATAACCTATACTCCAGTTTCTCCAATTATTAGAAGAATCTGGTAAATTTTTCATTATGACATAAGAAGGAGCAGTAGCTACTCCACCTACTGTAATACCATGAGGAACAGTTTGAGCATTACTGCCATTACCACTATACTTCATTATAGAAAAACCACAGTCATTAGTTTGATACACACCATCTATATCTCCTGATGTATCTGTAGTTGTTGTTCCACCATTTGCTCTCCAATTCCAAGCTACATAAGTATCAGAACTATTATTATAAACAGCATCAGATCCTACAGTAAAACCATCAGATCCAAAAGCTGTTAAACCATTTGAATCTGTTGCTTCTCCTGCAGTTGTATTAGACTCTAAAGACTTAGTAACTCCTCTTGTAGAGTCTGTAAGTTTATGGTCATTAGCACCACCTCTTTCTTTAATCCATGTTAGATCAGGTTGAAATCCTAATCCTGTTAATGCATTAGTAGAACCTGTTCCTGTATATAATAAAGGACTAAACAATTTCTGTGGAAAATTGTCATCAGTTTGTGCAGGGTCTACTGCATCTGCTGTTGGAATATTTGCAGCACAACAAGCTACAAAATCTGTACCACTTGGGTCGTATTTAAATAATCCATAACCATTTTTATCTGTATTAGTTCCTGCTGTTATTTCACCATTAAAGCTAGGATTTTGCCCTGCATTTAATACACCTACACCAGAACCTACATTCTGACAAGTTGCAGTAAAATATCTATCTGTAGGAGTAGTAGCCCAACTTGCTTGTGGATTAGTTCCATTTGCAGGATCACCAGAATTAGGTATAGTTCCATTTTTACCTATCCATAATTTTTTATTATCACAATCTAACCAAAAACTTAAAATATCTCCTGAAGAAAGAGAAGTTACACCTGTACTAGTTACAGTAATTGTACCCATTCCTACTGGAGCACCTCCACCACCATACATTTGTCCAGCAGCAGTTTGCCATGTAATTATATAATATTGTCCATCTGTATTTCCTATACCAGATTGCCCTATACCAAAGGTAGGAGCATAAGAATTTACAGTTTCTGCTCTACATTCCCAGTACCATTTGCCAGTAAGCATACCAAAAGTACCTGAATTGTTACCTGCACTACTACCAGTACTTTGTAGATTACCTTCAGCTAAAGCATTATTTGCTCCCATATATGCTCCATTGTAGGTCATAAAATTACCACCATTAGAATCAGAGTTGAAGGTTGGAGAGTCTAGCATTTGATCGTGTGCTGATAAATTAGCAGTAGTAAAATCATTATTATTTCCTGATACATCATTACCTAAATCACTACTAGAAGCAAAATTTAAATAGTATCCATTATTACCAAACGTGAGTCCACTTGGGTCTTTGGGAATCCACACACCATTTTTTGTTTCACCATAAGAATCTGGACCATAGGATTGTCCATCATTAAAAACTATTTCTGCTAATTGGACATCACAACCTTCTTGCCCTGTACCTTTACCACTAAGTCCACCCCAACCTTGTAATACTCCATCTTGATTCATAAATGATATATCTTCATTTTGTGATATATCAGTTTGAACAGATGCACTAGAATATGTTGGTTCTACTCCATTAACGTATAAACGAACTCTATTAGAAGCAGTTGCCTGTGTGCTATCAAATCTTAATACACAATGATACCATGCTGAAGTATCCCTAAACTGCATATTTGTTGTTAAACGACTATCTCCAAAGTTTCCACCAGTAAAATTAAAATTAGCAACACAATCATTATTATTTGTAAAGGGCCAGAATACATAAGCTCCACCACTTGTTCCTGCACAGAATACATTACTACTTTGCGTAGAAGTGCTTGTAACATTATACCTTTTCCACCACCAACTATAAGTAAAAGTTTTACTACTTGTGGGAGTACCTGCTGTTATTTTTAAAGTAGTGTTATTAGCATCACTCATGCGTAAAGAATGTGCTATTTGATGGGTATAGAAATCACCACCACCTGCTGATGCTGCTGCTGCAGCTGCTCCCATTAAATTATTTTGAAATACACCCATTATGCATATGCCTGTGAAATGATCATTTGAATATCTCCACCTACTCCATCACTTGAAGCAGAAACTATTATGTAATCTAATCTGTCTACAGCACCATTAGCTGCTGACATGGTGGGATCTGTACCACCTATAAACTTGAAGTCTGCGTTATAAGCCATTGTACCACTTCCTCCACTCTGTGTCAAGAAAATACTTCCTGTTTGTCCTGTAACACAATTAGTTGGTTTAGCTAATGTATGTGCTGCAGTAACAGTTGTTGTAAAATTCTGTGCTGTAGCAAAGTTTAAAGCTACAGAGGTTACTCCATTAATGGCTGTAGCACAAACAGCTGCTGCTGCTCCTCCTACGACCTTTAAAGTACCTTCTAAACTTGTAGCACCTGATACTCTCATACTTCCAAGTACACCTGTTGCACCTGTAATAGTTGTAGCACCTGTAACTTTAAGTGTACTTCCCATACTTACAGCAGCTTTTAAAACTGCTGCTCCAGTTATTGTAGTAGTACCTCCTATATGTACATTGCCACTAACACATACATCATTATCAAATTCTACTTTATCACCAAATGTTTTATTAGTAAATGTTTGTGTTGCTGCAATACCTGCTATTGTATCTGTTACTGCAGGTAATGTTAAAGTTATATTTCCTGAAAATGCAGAATGAGCTGGTGCTTGAAGAGCAGCATAATGAGCATTACCTGATTCACAGTATAGTCTAACTTCTGATTGTGATCCACCATTCTTAACAGCAATTAAACCACTAGATACCATAACATTTCCTGTTATAGTAACTGTCCCTCCAAGAGATGTATTACCTGCAACAGCTAATGTACTTCCTAAAGATGTAGCACCACTAACTCTTACAGTTCCTAAGAAACCTGAATTTCCTGTTATTGTTGTAGTTCCTGTAATCTTAGCTGTACCACCTATAGAAGTATTACCTGCAATATCTAATGTACTAGCTAATGTAGCAGCACCTGATACTCTAACAGTTCCTAAGAAACCTGAATTGCCTGTTATAGTAGTAGTACCTCCTACTTTTAAAGTAGAATTAATAGAAGCTGTACTTTGTAAATGTGTAGCTCCTACTATTGTTGTTGTACCACCTACATATAAATTACCACCTATTGTTGCATTATTAACAGATATGTTTCCTGTTATAACTGCAGGTACATTTGTTAAGTTTGCACCATCTCCAAAGAAAGCTGAAGCACATACTTTTTCAGCAAAGGTTCCATTACCTGCTACTGATAAAGTACTTTGTAAATGTGTAGCTCCTACAACTGTAAGAGTGCTTTTAAGTACTGCTGCTCCTTCAATAGATGTAGCTCCAGATACTCTAACAGTTCCTAAGAAACCTGTATTACCTGTTATAGTTGTTGCACCTAATACTTTAAGTGTACTTCCTAAACTTGTTGCTCCTTGTAAATGTGCAGCTCCTATAACTGTAACTGTACTTTTCATTACTACAGCATCTTCTAAACTTGTTGCACCTGATACTTTTAATGTTCCACCTACTATAGCATTTGCTACAGATATATTACCTGAAATTGGAATACCTGTAATATTAGTACCATCACCATAAAAAGCTGAAGCACAAACTCTTTCTGAAAAGGTTGCTATACCAGCAACTTTAAGTGTACTACCTAAACTTGTTGCTCCTTTTAAAACTGCTGCTCCTGCTATTGTAGCTGTAGAATTAAAAGTTGCTGCACCATTAACACTTAATGTACTTTGTAAATGAGCAGCTCCTGCAACTGTTACAGTTCCACCAAAATTTGAATTACCACTAACAGATATATCATCATCAAAAGTTACTTTATCACCAAATGTTTTATTTGTTAATGTATCAGTAGTAGATGTACCTACTAATGTAGCAGTACTTACTGGTAATGTTATTGTTATATTACCACTAAAAGAAGAATGTGGAGGAGATTGTAAAGCTGCATAATGTGCATTACCAGATTCACAATATAGTTTTATATTAGATTGTGCACCACCATTTTTAACTTGTATCTCTCCACCAGATACCATTACAGCACCACCTATAGTAACAGTACCACCTATCGTAGCATTGTTTGTAACTATTAAACTAGATACTGAAACATCTCCAGTAAATGTTATGCCTGTTATATTAGATCCATCACCATAATATGCAGAAGCACAAACTTTATTACTAATTTGTAAATCACCTCCAACAGATGCATTACCATCTACACCAAAAGTTCCTGTAGCTTTAACTGCACCAGTAGATATTTGTAATGCAGCATTAGTACCATCACCTGATTGTATTTGTTGTAAATCATTTGTTAAACCAGTATTAGTATTTGCACTTACATTTACTTTTAATAACTGTTTATATGTTTCTGATATTTGTTTGTTTGTTAATGTACTCATGCGTTACTCCAAAATCTTATTGTGGAATCATCCCAATCAAAACTTGCTTGTTGCCATTCTAAGTTTCTACCACCTGTATCAGGTCTTGGGTTTTGAATTGCTGGATTATCTCTTACGTCTGCTGCTTTATTTTGTGGATGGTTTTTTAAATCAAATGCACCATCAAAACATGTTTGACAAACTAATGTATCATAACTACTTAACTGCATTACTCTATGTGGATATACAAAACTACATTGATCACACATAGCCATTGCATTACGATTAGTTGCCACTAGATATATCCTAACTTAGGTTTTATATACATGCTTGCTCTTTCTCTATCTTCTTCCATAGCAAAAGCTAACTTCTCTTCATAATTTGCTTTTAACATTTGTATTCTATCCATAGGAATACCAGGTCTTTTCATAGATAAATAATAAGATAAACCACATGTTAAAGCTGGTAAGAATCTTTTAGGTACTTGTGCATTTTGTCCTGCAGATTTATTAACATCTTCTAATTGTTTAAAACATTCTATATTTAAAATACCAGTAGTAATATCTGGAGTAGGATATAAAAACAAAGCTATATTATTTACTCCTCTAGTAATTGCATATTGTGTAGGTCTACCTGTAGTTGTTTTATTAGGTAAGTTATGATATTCTTCTCGTGATATTCTTTCTAAAGCTATATCAGTTGATGCTGCACTAACTGCATATGTTACAGCTAATGTATCTAAAATTTCATCAGGTAAAGAAGTCTCAACTGAAGTTGCAGTTACAGCAGTAGTTTGTATAGACCACAATAGTACTCCTTTATTCTGCCATTCATTTAACATTAAGTTAATAGATCTTCTAGCAGAAGCAGGTGTATGACCTAGTGTTTCTTCACCACCAATCATTTCAGTAGCTTCTTGAATTACTTCATCTATATCTAAATTAAAATTATATGTACCTGATGTTGCCATTTCAGTCTACCCTTTATGAACTTTTTGTATTGTAAAAGCAGCTTTTAATGTTGCTCCTTTATGTGGTTTATAACCAGCAGAAGGATTCTTCATTAACTTAAACTCTTTACCTTTTTTCATCCAATGAAAACCTTTAGGTGAGCTTACTGATTTTGTTGCCATATTTTTAATCCTTAATCATAACATGCTGCTACAAGAAGTGAACCACCACTCTTAGCAGCAAATGTTTTTACATTTGTTGGTTTACCACCTACACCTTGAGCTTTAGATCTTTTTCTTTTTACTGCAGATGTTTTTTGAGATGTAGACATTTTATTTGCTTTAGCTATTGGAACACATTTAGGATACTTACGTTTAGAACTTTTAGTAGATTTTCTACCACAAGGTTGATACTTACCATTTTTCTTAGGTGCTCCTATATCTACCCATTTTTCTTTTACCCAATCACGTAAGCCACCACCTGTAGCTTTCTTTACTGTTTTCTTTTTACCACCTGGTTTTACTTTGCCACTACATACTGCTGATGCATACATATTAGCATAAGCTGATGGATATACATCAAACTTTCTTTTAGCTGCAGCTTTACCTTTTGGACAAAGCTTTGCCATTATTTCATTTTTTTTCTTATATTAGCTAAAATTTTAGCTTGAGCTGCGTGCATTTTTGATGCTTTATTTAAAGCAGCAGTAATTTCTTTTAGCTTATTTTGTACTACTCCACCATCTTTAGCATAGCCCATTTTATTTCTAACTTTAGTTGGTAATTTTTTTAGTCCTGGATTAGTAGGTTTTTTTAACATTTCCATCTCTTTCTCGCTTGTCTTAATCTTGAGTTAGGATTCTTTGCTGCTTTAGGAAACTTCTTCATTTGTCCTGCAGATCTTGCACAGTAACTCGCTCTTCTTTTAGCAGCTTTACTACCTTTTTTTACTTTACCTGTTACAGCAGTTTTTAATTTACTACCAGGATTTTGTCTACGATATTTAGCTACACCTGCTGCAGTAAGCCCAGCACCAGATTTAGTAGGTCTCTTCTGACCACCACCTATGGTCATACCTTTCATATTACTTTTTTTACGAACAGCCATTAGTCTTTATTTTTTTTCTTTTATAAAGAATCCTGCAGCTCCTGAAATACCACAACCAATCATAATAATACTTTGCCATAAATCACTTGGTATTATAACTCCACACATAGCTAATACTGCTGCAATAGCAGAGTAAGATGAGGGTTCTTTAAATCTTGAGAGTAATCCTTTTAATTTAATATTCATTTTTAACTTTACCTCCATACATTCTTTGTACCATCATTTGTCCTGAATTATCTACTTTGTAAACTTTACCACCCATAGGTCTTTTAGTAACTTTACCACCCATAGCTTTTTTTTCTACTTTACCTCCATACATTTTTTTACTCATCTTATTTGCATACATCATTTTTTCTTCCTTTTTAAATTTTTTATAAACATCTGGCTCATTAATAGCTAGATAAGTTTTTTGTTTAGCAGACTTAAAAGGCACTACTTATAACCTTTACCATACCCACGTAATGCAGCTCCTGTTCCACGAGGTGCTCCTATTTGACCACCATGTTTCTTTTTAATAACTCCTCTACCTATAAGAATATCTTTTTTAGTAATTTTACCATCACCTGAAAGATCTTTCATAGTGCCACCTTTTTTTCTTTTAGTTATAGCAGCCATTTCAGATTTAGACATACCTTGATATACAGATTTTCTATCTTTAACTTTAGCAGATAAATTAATCTTCTGACCTATTCTTATTTTATTTAAATCTTTAATTTGAGGATTAGCTTCTTTTAAAGCTTTTAATGTTGTACCATTAGCTTTAGCTATTTGAGAAAGAGTATCACCTTTTTTAATTGTTACTGATGAAGATTTAGTTTTAACAGGTAAAGCAGTTCCTTTATCTTTTAATACTTCTTTTAAAAGAGAATTTAATGCAATACCTCCTGTAGTTATACCTGCTGCTGCATATCCACCTTTTCTTAATGTTGCAATTCTTTTCTTATCTGCAGCTTGTAGTTTTGTTAATTTCTTTTTAGCACTATTTAATTTTTTAGGATTACTAAAACCAGCAAACTTTTTCTTTTTTGTATTCTCTTTAGTTAGTTTTTTTATTTGATCTTTAGTCTGCTCAACTACTTTTTTATTAGAACGTAAACCTTTAATAATTTCTTTTATTTTATCTTTATTTTTTATTCCTTCTTTTAATACTTTTGTGTACAATCCCATTATTTTGCTCCAAATACAGGAGAAGTTTTAACTCCACCTATATCAAAAGGTTCACCTTGAGAATAATCTGGATCACAAACAGCATCTATAGGTCCTTTAACTGCAGGTCCTGTACGAGCTGCACCAAATCCTTGTCCTGTAGGTTTGCCACTTGTTACACTAGAATCTTTAGTTTTTAAACTAGATGGAAATCTACCTTGAGTTCCACCAATAAATTCTCTATCCATTATTATTCTCCTTATTCATAGTAAGAAGATACAAGATCATTACCATCAATAATGCCACCTCGTTTTCTACTTACCATAGATTGTTTTTGTAAATTTTCTGCAATGCCTTGTGAAGCATTCATAATATTATTTAATTCTTTTGCTTTATTAGGAGATAGTCCTCCTCCCATTTTTTTCTTAATTACTTTTTTCTTCACTTTAATATCTCCAGGTTTAGTTATTTGTTGTTTAATATTAGATCTACTTACCAAAACGAGCAGCTCCCCACCCTCTAGGTTTCTTCTTAGAACTTTTTCTTTTTACTTTTATCTGCCCACCTTCTTGCATTCCTAATAATTTACCCATAGCTTCTGTAGTAGGAGAAGCCATTAAATCACTTAATTCATAAATAGTTAACCCTCTCATAATTTTATTATTAAATACTTTACTTAGTAAAGAACGCTTTTTCTTTTTACTTGCCATTAGTTAGCACCTTGTATAACTGGTGTAGGTCCACCTGCAGGACTTGCTGGAGATTGCATATCATCTCTTCTAGTACGTCTTGCTTGATTACGTAAACCATCTATTGAATTTTTATACTTAGCTTCCCATGATTGAACCACTTGAAAATCTTTTATAAAATAATTAGCTTCTACCATACAAGCATTAAATAAAGCATTATAACAATCTTCACTAAAATAATTAGAAATTGTTGCACTTGTACCTGTTGCACTTGATAAAGCTAAAGGTTGTTTTGTATATTGTATTTCACCTGCTAGTGTAGAAGTAGGTGTAGGTACTATATAAATTTGTGTATTTGTTTTACGTGCATAATATCTTGGAGTTCCTACAGATGTAGGTTTGTTCCAATAGTCTATTGCATATTCATATGTTCTTTGTAGCAAAGGAATAATACCAGTTGGTTCACCATATACAGTTGCACTTGTTGTAAAGTTTACATTACGTACAACTAATGCACCATCAGGTAAACTTACTACTGGATTGTTTGCTGTAAAAGTAACAGAGGAATATGTATCTAAAGCTACATCATCTAATTCTTTCATTATACGATCTTCAGCTTTTTGTACAAAGAAAGGAATTTGCGTAGCAAACTCATTTGAATCATTCTCTATTGTATTTACAATGTCATCTTTTAAATAAGAATAGTTAGGCATTTAGTTATCCTAATATTAAAGTTACTGAACTTCCATCTGAAGGTGCAGAAACTGAAACAGTTCCATCAAATCTAACACCCATATCTCCTATATAAATATCTGCTGTTCCACTTGCAGGAACTTGAAATTTTATTTTATCTCCAGTAGAATCAGAAAGAGCAAAAGTTCCTGTTGCTGTAACTGCTGCTGCATGTATTGCTGTAACTCTTGTTATATCAGAAGTTGTTACAATAACACCATTTGTTGCTCCACTAAAAAATTTACTTGTATAATTATTTGCCATTTATTTTCCTTATGATATAAAGAGGAGAATATTTCTACTCTCCTCAATATATTTAGTAATTAGGCTCCAGCGTTACCAAACCAACCACGCCAATCAGAAACACCAAAAGAATATCTTTCACGTGCTTTGAAACGTAAATTGCCAGTATCGAAATCTGGTTCCATTTTTGTTTGTAGTGGAGTTCTATTAAACATTTTAGTACCATTAGGTACATCTGTTTTAATGAACCAAGCGTTAATGTCAGTAAAACGCCTGTTTACATAGAATCCATCAGGTAGTACACCTAAATGTCTAACAGCATTTATATCATTTAAATTAAAATTACCTGCTGATAAAGTTGTAGCACCAGGAGTATTTAATAGTTGATCTGCTGTAAACATTAGATCTGTAGGTATGTGTAATGAAACACCAGATGCACCAATTAATATGCCACGATCATCAGTAGTTTTTTGTATCTGAATGATTGCTGCTTCAATAGCTGCTTCTGATATAGCTGCATTACCAGTAACATTGGTTACTGTGCCTGCACCTATAACTGGATGGGCTGCACTAAACATTGGCACACCATCACCTTGGTTTGTTGTAAAGCCATTGTTATACAAGTCAGCAGCTTTTTGCTGTTTTGTACTTCCCATAGCTCTTGCTAATCCTTTTGCTCTTAGTTTTGCAAAAGTGTCGTATAGATTATCTTCCATAGCTTCTTCAGTTACTGCAAATGCTAATGCTACAGTTTCATTAGTATACCTTGAAGTATAACTTTCTGATGCATCATCATAAACAACAGCAGCACCTTCATTCTTAACTGGTGCTCCACCAAAACCTGTGAAGAGTACTTCTTCTTCAAAAGCTCTGTCTGAGTTTTCTATTTCGTATAATGGTTTATGTTCTTCGTCTACGCTGCCATACTCTATTCCAAAAACTGCATTCAGTCCAGGAAGTAGTTCTTTGGCAATACTTGCTCTATTGATAGCCATTTAATTATTCCTTTCCTTATGCCATTAACAATGTTGTGGTTACAAAATTATCAATATGATTGTTTAGACGTACTTCATACCAAGGGAAAGCATCTGTTGCAGTAGCTGAAGCTGCTACACCAGTATCCCAAGGTGCTCTATCTATAACTCTCATAGCTGAAAAAGATACAGTTTGACCATCTGCATCTGCTCTATAGCCACTTTGACCTGTTCTTGTTGAGCCTGTTCCTACTACAAACGCAGTATTATGTGGATAGCCTGCAATAGTAGCTGCGAAAGTTACTGTTGCATCCATCTGTACAAAGTATGTTTGTTTAGGATCTGAAGCTACATGAAGTTTTACATCAGTAGCTGTTATTCCACCAGTCCATTGTCTACTAAATTGTTGGTCACCTGAACCATCAACGTAACTGCAACCTTGAAAAACACCCATAGTCTTAACGCCTACAGCTGCACCTGCTGCGACAATAGTACCTGTAGATGACTCAAATGCCAATGGATCACCTGTAAATAAATTATTAGGTATCCCTGCACTTGGAGCTAAATGAGCATTATTCCAATTAATAGTTGTAATTCCAGTAGAGTTAGAACCAGCACCATTTTTTCTCGCAAGTACTAGACCACGAGGAGCATTAGTTGCTGCCATTCTTTTTCTCCTTAATTATGTAGTAAAAGAATTAGTCCTGAAAGTTAGGCTGTCTTCCTGTTACTACTTTTGATTTACTGTTGTTAGAAATAGGCATACGAGAATTATTGTTACCCATAAGTTGTGCTTCAATCGCATTATTCATGGCTTTACTTTTATCTCTATAAAACTTACTTCTTGCTTCGTATTTACCAGTTGGGATTTTTGCTAATCCTACGTCAGCACGACAGACTACCCCTGCGTATCTACCTTCATCTCTCACGACAGATGTTGCACTCATTTCAGGAACTTCAGCCAGATCAACGAATACCCATCCTTCTTGCAGTTTCTTGCCTAAATGTTTTACGTCATCTACACCTTTAAGGGTCATTCTTAACCATCCAAGTGTCATACGTTCGTTGGCGAAACGCTTTAAAACTGCATCAGGAATATGAAGAGCATCTTGTTCTTCAAATGTGTATTCAACTTCTTCTCTAGCATTATTTTCTCTTAAATCAGTATTACGTGTACTATTAACTCGTGTCATTTATTTTCCTCCACGCTGCATATTAATTGTTGTATACTCACCATCAGCTCTATCAGCCTTTAGTTTTTCTTGAGCATACTGTTCAAGTGGTACGTTCCATTTGTTAGCTAGTCTAATATCTTCTTTAGACAGTTTAACTTTCTTACTAGAACCTGGAGAGCTGCGAGATGCTCCAGCGACTACTTGAGCAGGTTGTGACGCATTTCCCTGCCTACGAACTTCCTCAACTGGAGCAGCTTCTGCTGCAAACTTATGAGGAAATGTTTCTTTTATCCTACGATCTACTTCATTATAATACTCTTGATCTGCAGGACTATAACCTTCTTCTCTTAACTGTGCATCTATTGCTAAAGATGCTGCAGTCATAACTTGATCTGAACCAAACCATTCATTTTTACTTGCCCAATCTTCTGCTTTTGGATCTGCAGTAGGTTGAGGTTGATACTGTGGTTGTTGTACAGCTTGTTGTTGTTGTACAGGTTTTTGTTCAAATTGTTGTTTTGTAGCACTTAAAGATTTTAAATCATTTTGTGCTTCATTTAAAAACTCTTGAGCTTGTAATATCTTAGTTGAATCACCCTCTTCGTGAGCAGTCTTATAAGCATTTCTTGCAAGTTCTAACTTATCTGTTATTTGTTTTTCACTTGCATTTAAACTTAATTGATTTACAGTATTAAACTGATGTTCTGTATTCTGTAATCTACTATTAAGTTGTTCATTTTGTTGTATTAGTTGAGCAAGTTGATCATCTCTTTCTTTACGTTGCTTAACTAATTGCCTTATTCTTTTCTGTGCTCCTTTAGTTTCTACACCTTCAAGCTCTGGTGGTGCATCTACTTTAGGTTCTTCTTTTTCTTTTTCAGCTTGTACTAGAGGAATAGCTTTTTCTTCTTGTTCTATTTCTCCTTCTACTTCATATTCTACTTTATTCTTTTCTTCTTCTGGAGTTGTTGTATCAACTTCATTCCACTCTTCATTGTCCATTATTCATCCTTCGTTGTTTACGAGACATACGACTTACGTTGTATATTCTATTATTATACACTATAAAAATTTATAGTGCAACTTAGTGACTTAAATTAAATGTAGGATCTAAATGTTTAGGATCTTCTACTTTCATTATTACTTGATCATCATACAATAAAAGCATTTTAACTTCTTTATATTGTATCTTTTGACCAGCATGTTTTGCGTAACAGATGTAATCTCCTTCTTTACACCAAGGTCCTTTAGGAAATTTATCTGTATCATTATAAGCAAGATTACCTATTTTAATAACTTTTCCTACAGTTGTTAAATAAGACATATCTTCTTTTGTTGAGTTTGGTATTAATATACCACCTTTAGTTTTTTCTTTTACTGAGACAGGTCTTACGAGTACATGAAAACCTGGAAGTTCAGGGAGGACATCTGGAGTATCTAAATATTCTTCATCTGTTATCCATATGTCATTCTTTATAGTGTTACCTAAATGTGCCTGTTGCATTAGTCATCCTCTTCATCATACATACGTTTTTGTATTATGCTTTTTAAATTATTACGAGACCATTCAATTCCTTGAATAAGTCCTACGAGTTGCCTATAGTGAGCAAAGTCTTCTGCTTGCCCACTAGAGACAGTTAATCTTAGTTTAGTGAGTTCATTATCATATTCTTTAACAACCTCATCCCATATATCCATACTCAGAAATTAAATCTCTGCACATGCATAGCAGTTAATCTCTAGTCCTACAGATACTTCTTTTACGACTGGTGATTTCCACATGTTATCTTCTCCCTTTAGTTGGTGCTGGATATTTCCAGCTAAATGGATCATATTGATTTAGCACACCTTGTTGTGGTGTCATACCTACAGCTCCATCATCATCTGATCTTTTAGTAAAGTCGCCATACATGCCACCATCACCATTTTTCACATGTTCAGGATAACCATTAGTAACACCTTTCTTAACAGGATATGCTTTATTTCCTATTGGCATTATTGATCATCTCCTTTCATTTCTTCTTTTAATAATTCTGACATGACATCAACAAGTTTAAAACTTCTTTGTCTATCATCCAGATTCTCCATTTGAGTAACTTTTTCTAAAGCACTCATACGAATTTTTTCCATATCTATTTCAGCTTTCTGATCTGCTAATGCAGCCTTTGCCATTATATCTAAAGACTTCATTGTCTCTTTACTTGCTCTATCAAGATCACCTTTTTCTTTTTTCATTATAGCAGATTGACCTTCTTTTCCTGCATCTACCATTAACTTAGCTTCTTCTAGTTCTAGTTTCTGTGCATCTAATGCAGAGTCTGCAGAATGTTTAGCCATAGTAGCTTGTAGTTTTTGTTTCTCTAATTCTACCTTTGCTGTTTCTAATGCAACCATTTGTTGTTCAGGTGACTCTGCTTGACCTGCAGCCATATTAGCATTCATTACTTGTTGAGCTGCAGCAGCCATAGCTGATTCTGCTACAGAAGGATTCTGTTGTTGTTCTGGTGGTAGTTGTTCCATTGCCATTCTTGCCATACCATTCATTTGCTCTTGGTATTTTAATACAGAATGTTCTTGTATATTAGATTCAAGTATTGGTTTTAATCTAGCCATAATAGGATTAGCACCATTCTGTGGATCTTGTAGATACATCATCTTAACTTGTATATGTGAGTCATGGTTCTGTCCTGGAAATGCTGCAATAGGTATACCTTTAGTTGCAGCCATTATATCAGATACAGGATCTAATTGTTGTGGTTCTTGTTTAGGTGGTAGTATTTGTTCTAAGTTAGGTAGATTAGCAGCACTTAGTATAGTTCTATTAAGTGCTTCAAGGTTGAACATACCAGGAGGTGATTGCTGTGCCATTTGTAAAGCCATCTGGGAAAGCATCATCCTATGTGCATTTGAAGGAATGTTAGGATCAGATACTGGAATAATATCTACTCTTCCATCAAAATCTTGCTTGAAGATATTCTTCTCTGCAAAAGGTATTTCATATGGATACTCAGAAGGAAGATAATCATAATTTATCTGTGCAAGTATTTTAAATTCATCTCTTTGAGATTTGTGTAATCTCTTGTGAATAGCAGAGAAGAACTTACTTGATGCTTCTAGTAAAGCCATAGTAGTACCAACAGGTCCATAAGATGATGCATCAGAAACAATTTGTTCTGTACTATCAGCAAACTTTTGACCTGCAGAGGTTATGAAGCCAAGCATATTAAACAATGTTTGGGAAGGTTCTTTATAAGGGAGAGAGATTATAGCCTTGTTAAGATCTTGCCCTGTTGCTTCAACTTCTTTAAACTCACCTGGACTGATAGGATCATTGTCACCAACAATTCTAACACCCTTTGCTTTGAATCCTCCTGGTAGGTTTGCGAATTGACCTGCATCCACTAGACTTCTCATGGCTGCTGTTGCAGTCATAGTTAAGTTTCCTAAGAAGTGCATGAGACCAAATCCATAGAAACTAAAGCCTGGCACGAATCTATAATGAACAAAGTGTGACACTTTCTCCTGATTCTTATCATCCTTCTTATAGTTTCTACGAATACTTAAAATTTGTTGTGACTGCTCTTCTACTGTAACAATATAAGGAAGAGCATAGTCTTCTTCTATTTCTAAATAACAATGTTGTTCTAGTAATGTATACTGTGGATCATTTGTTCCTGTTGGAGACAAACCAATAATAGTATCCATTTTAGAAGAAAAAGATGTAGGTTCTGGATTAGTTGCTTCTGGTAACTCTATATCTCTATAGATACCTGTACGTATATCTCTTGCAAGATCAACAGGACTTCTATATATTACATGTGTATATCTATCTGCTTTACGTAGATTAGATGCATAGTAAGATACATAGAACTGATCAATAGGAACAAACTCAGATACTGGTCTTTTAAGATTAGCATCATAGTATACTTTCTTAAAGGCTGATCCTATTAATGGTAAATGGAATAACATTCTTTCCATCTCATCAAAGTATTCAGGCATCTGTTCTGTTGTTTGATAATTCATAAAGTCTTGCACACGATTAGATTGGTCTTCTCTTTCAGGAGTAGACTTTCCTACTATCTGTGCTTTTACTGGACCTGATGGTGGAAACAATTCTTGTATAGCTTTTGCTTGAAACTTAACAGCAGATTCTATTAACATTGGATGAACTGCTGTACACGCACCTTCAAATGGTTCTGATGTTTCTTGTATCTTTAATCCTAGTAGATCAAAACCTTTTTCAAACATAGCTTCCCACTCAGAGCGAGATTCTTTATCTGATGTATAATTATCTACTATAGTAGATGCTACTTCTTCTTGTTCAGCATCATCTAGTTTATCTGTAATATCTCCATACCATTCTTGTATAGATTCTTCAGCTTCCATTTCTATTGTTGATTCTGTAAAGTCTACAGTCATACCACCATCTTCTTCAGGATAAAAAGCAGGACCTTCTTCCATTACTTCTTGTTGTGGCATATCTATTATGTTAGAAATTTCTTCTGGTATTTGTTCAAATGGATTTCGTTCTGTTGCCATTATATTGTCCTCTGTGCATTATAATTTTTATTAGGATCATTCATTATTCTACCACCTTCTTTTTTATTTTTTTCCTTAAAAATATTAAATGCTTTTCTTTGTGCAGATTCTTTAATAACCTTTCCATTTTCTATTATACTACTAAAAGATATTCTAGGTTTAGCTTCATAATTTAACTCATATTTTTCAAAGCGATCATAATCTCTTTTGTAATCTTTATTCTGTCTTAATAATTTTTTAGCTTCTTTTAATGAAGGTGCTTGTATTTCTGCAGTAGTTGACATACTTTCTAATTTACTAATTTTTTTACCATCTTCATATCTATTAGGACTTTTAAATTTAAAATCAAATATATAATTTTTTAATTTGTTTACAGTTGCATTTTGTCCTGTTGCTATTTCTATTGCTTTTTTATATTTTCCCATAAATAACTTCTCTCTCTATAATAGTTTACGTTATGATCGTAAACATTAATGATAAACATATTATAACACTAAGTTCTTCAGTATGCAAGTTATATTATGTTAAGCTCCTTAAAAAGTTTTCTATTGAGCCCCCTTGTTTTTTTTGATCTAAAGTTTTTAACACAGGAGATGTACCTTTATCATTTAAAAATAATCCTACATTTGTACTTCCTGATTCTCTCATAGTAAAACCATCATAACCTAAATCTTTTAATATAGGATGTAAATCTTCTTGTTCAATAAAATTTGCTGCTCCATCATTAAAAAATTTATTTTCTTTAATTGATTTTAAAAACTGTTTCTCAGTTAAAGGTACATCTCCTATATCTGGAGCACCATCATTATATACTTTATTATTTCTTTTTACCCAAGCTTTAAATCTTTTATTTTTTAAAAGTTCATTAAATTGTTTTTCATTTGTTGGATCAAATATATTTGCATTTTCTTTAATTCTTAATGGATATGTTCTTGATCCTTTTAGATAACTTCCTTTATCAGAATATAAAGAACTTCTCATAAATGAATCAGCAAATACTGGATCTGGTGATGTAAACAAAACTCCTGTACCAGTTCTAAAACCTTCACCTTTAAATGGTTTATTTGTTCCATGATAAACTTTAAATTCTTTTCCTATAGGAAGAGCTGGATAAACTTTTGGATCAGAAGCTTGTTTCTCTAAATATTTACCAACATTAGGATCTGTTATATAATCTAAAAAATCTTGTTTTTGTTTATCAGTAGGTTCAGGGTAAGATTTTTTAGGAGTTATTTTCTTTGCAGCTTTTTTTGCTGTTTGACTTATATATTTAGATCCTGGAACAACCATACCTAGTAAACCTGCTGCTGCTCTAGGTATACCATAAGGATCTCCACTAAAAGTTTGCTCTACTCCTTGTTTATATTCTTGTACATCATATGCTGGTGATATTAAATCTAAACCAAATAGCCCTGCTTTTTTAATATCTTCTATTGTCATATTATTTTTAGGTACTGTTTGATCACCTGTACCATATCTTATAGAACGTAATCCTTTTTTATCTGCCATGTAAACAAACCTCAAACAATAAACAATAAATAATGATTAATGAAAAGAATAACATTTGTTTATTATAGCACTAAACTCTCCAGTAAGCAACTTTCTTTTCTTTTGGTTCATCAGACCACTCAGGATCTTCTGGATGTGATAAGTGCCAAGACTCTTTCATATAGTGTATAGCCATAGTCATAGCATCCACTTGGTCATCATGTGCAGCATTTGGAAAACGTAACATCTCTTCTAATAAATCTTCTGACCACTTTTTATTTTTAGGTAGCCATACTTTACCAGACTCCATCATGGGAGTAGACGCATAGACTCTTGATACTTTATCTCTATCAGGTAGATACTCTAGTACAGGTATACCAGCTCTACGCATATCTTGTATTAATGATTGACCAGATGCTTTCTTCTCTACCATACATACATCAGGTCTATGCTCCTGATACAATAGTTGCGTCATGCGCCTTAATTCTGGATATTCAAATCTTCCTTTAATGTTTCCTAGAAGAATAAGATTGCCTTCATAGCTTTCATATCCATCTTCAGTCTGATCATACATAGAGAATATACCCCATGTTTGAATAACACTATAATCTGCTGTAGTTTTTGTAGAGAATGCTGTATCATAGGTTTGTATTATAAAATCACAGGGTGGTGGTTCATCATATTCCCACCATTTAATCCATTTCTTCTTTATTAATCCACCTTCATCTGGTGTTGGGTCCTGCATATACAATGCATTCCAGTATCTGCTACCATTTGATGCTTTAATCTCGTGTTCATCTATACGTAGAACTTCTTCTGGTTTCCATTCAGGAAAATAACTAGATCCTACTGGAAGATCTAACAATTTTGCAGCAGGTTCATCTAACCATGCAGGAATACGTACAACATCCCAGGGAATAACATCATAATCTCCTGCATTATCCTCTTGTTTTAGTAACCATCCACATAAATCATCATAATGATACCTTGTATTAATAATTAGTATAGAACCATTAGGCATAATACGTGTTCTTAGTCCTGCAGGGTACCATTCCTTAACGTATCTTCTACCTGCTTCAGAGTAGGAGTCTTCTTCTGACATGACATCATCAAGAATTGCGATATGTGCTCCTCTTCCTGCAATCTGGGATCTAACTCCAGCAGCGTAATACTGTCCTCCTTTGTTAGTCTTCCACTTTCCTGCAGCTCGTACATCTGATCGTAAGGACACTCCTTGGAAGACATCTTGAAACTCTTCAGTATTGACAATGTCCCTGACAGAACGCCCAAAATCACTTGATAACTGGTCACTATGGGAAACAGTAAGTATCTCATGTTCTGGATTCCTTCCTATATACCATGCTGGAAACAATTTAGAACAGATAACAGACTTAGAAGACCTAGGAGGTAGAAAGACCATTAGCCTTTTAATGTCTCCAGACTCTAATTGTAGTAATTTATCTGCTATTACTTCAATATGTTTACCCATCTTAAAGTCTGACACAAGCATTGGTGCCATTTGTTTGACAAACGTAAGAAAATCTTGCTTAGATTCTTGTTTAATCTTATACTTTAACATTATATCTAAGTCTAACAAGTTTTCAAAGTAAGGCGTAGGCTCTATATGTTCTATAACTTCTATAACATTATATCCTTATTGTATATCTTTATATTTATTATTATTATATTAACAATAACAATAATAACAAGCAATAGTATTTTATATATTATATATAATTATACAAACCTTTTTTAAGATTGTCAAGTCTTTTATTATTTATTTTTATTATGGTTAGTCTGACAAGGTTTTTTGTAAATATATGGCACCCCTATATATATATAATAAACTCGCCTGAATTTTTGGGGTGGGGTGTTCCCTTTTTGTTCTATAATCCTTTATTTCTGTCAAAAAGATACCTTATCATTATAAAACATTATAAAAAGTGAGTAGATTATACAATTTATAACCCCCTTTATGTTATACAATCGTATTATCTAATATAAATCCTTATATATAAAGCGTTCTTATATCTCTTATATACTCTTATATAGTTAGTTCTAATAATATAAATAGTTATGCTTATGATTATATATGGTGACTAGTCACCCTATAATATTATTTAAATATATATATTTGTTTGACAATATGAGATGATTGAATTATATAATGGGTAACCAAGAAAAACTACGTTATAACCATTTGGATATAGCGAACTTAAATAAAGGAAACTAAAAATGACTAACACTATAAAAGAAGTAAAACTAAATAAGACAATTCAAGCATCTATTAAAGCTACAGGTTTAATTATGCCTAAGTACTTAGAAAGTAAGAAGGTATTAAATAAAGCTACTGGCTTGGTAGATAAAGAAGGATTTATAATAGTAGCCCATATGATTAGCGCATATTCTTTTGAATTAAATGATAAAGAGAAAGCTTTATATATGAAAAGTATTATTAGAACTGGAATGAGTGAGACTGAATTCAAGGAAAAGAGAAAGGTAGCTAATTCACCAGTAATAAAATCTATTATTAAATCTAATTCAACCCATCAATCAGTTTTAAGAGAATTAGAGAAATTAGATTTACATACTATGACAAGTGTTAAGACTTTTAAGAATTCTCATAAAGTTATAGATGGTGAATTTCTAGTTAAAAAAGATTTACCTAGTAATAAGGTTCAATCTGATAAAGAAGCACCTATTGAAAAGAATGAAAAGAAATTAGATATTTCTAAAATGAATAGAGATGAATTAATTTCTCAAATATCCATTAGGCAAATGGAAATTGAATTAATGAAAGTTCAATTAAATAAACTTAATCAAGAAAGCGAGGATGTAAAAATAGCTTAACTTTTAAACATCTAATATTAAAGCCCTTGTATTAATTTATAAGGGCTTTTTTTATGTCTAATTTAAGAGCCCTTCACTATCCTTTACTATATATCTAAGCACCTACACCCTACCAAGCACCTCCAATAGCTAACTAGCACCCCTTAAAAGCCTATTAAATAGCCTATTTGACTTAGATTAATAGCTATATATACTACACTTAATGAAAGGTTATAAAAATGAAATATAATAATATACAAAAATTAACTAATAATTGGAAAGCTAATGAAGGTAATTCATGTAAAGTTTTATATAATGGATTGAAAAGAATTAAACATAAAAAACCCAGTAGCTTAAAAGTATATCATAAGATAAGCGCAAATACTTTTATACATATTATGACTGGTGAAAAGATTATTATTAAATAAGAGGGTGACTAGTCACCATACAAAATAGAAAGGAACTAATCAGAATGTTAAAATTTATTATGCAATTATGGATATTAACTTTTATATGTATATCTCTTTTAATACTATTCATGGCACTAGGTGGACATGAACACCAAGCTATATTAGATGGTGCTAAATTTAGTACTAAAATATTAGTAGCTAGTAATATAGTTATTGATACTGTTATATTAGTTATATATATTTTATTTAAAAGATAGGGTGACTAGTCACCTTACAATTAGAAAGGAACTGAACAGAATGATAATAGATAACTATACAATAATAAATGTGAGAAACTTTAAAGATTATAAAGATAAAGTCTTTTATATTAAACCCTTTAAACTTAATATAGCGAACCCTTTATTATTTTTTTATATGAGATTAGCAAGGAAAGGAACTGGACAGAATGAGTAATGGATTTATATTTAATGAAACATCTGACATAGTTAGTATTGCTACCTTCAATTCATCTAATCCAAAGACAGGTGATGAGGTGCAGACATGGATAATATATAAACATGAGCCACCACATGTAGCTATAGACACAGGCAAAGACTCTATAATATGTGGTGATTGTAAGCATAGAGGTAAGGTGTTATCTTTTAAAGATGCTCTCAAGTATGCTAATATATTATCTAATGTTAAGAAGAAAGCACTACTAAAAAGAATAGATACTAAAAGAGAGAAAGGTTTAAATAGTATTAATGTTGATAGAAGATGTTACGTTACTACATGGCAAGCACCACTAAGCATATACAAAGCATGGAAGAAAGGTAACTATCCAACACTAACACCCAAGCAAGCGCAGAAAAGATTAGCTTATAAGAAGGTAAGGCTTGGCTCGTATGGTGACCCAGTACACGTACCACTAGAGGTATGGAATACTATATTAAAATTTACACTAGGCACTACTGGTTACACGCACCAATGGAAAAACTTAGAGTATATAGGATATAGTAAATATCTTATGGCAAGTGTTGATACATCAGAAGAAATGTTTCAAGCTAATGTTTTAGGATACAGAACTTTTAGAGTAAGGAAAAAGAATGAAGAGGTGCAACCAAATGAAGTGGGTTGTTTATCTGATAGGAATGCAAGAGGTACTAAGAAACTTGTACCTTGTGTAGATTGTATGATGTGTAGTGGTTTGACATCTAAAGTTACTAAAGATATATCTATCATACAACATTAACAGTTACCATTTTGGTAACATAACAAGGTGACTAGTCACCCTATTGAAAGGAAAGAACATGAAGAATAAATTTGGTAAATCAAAAAACATTGACAATGCATATGCTACATACAGAGTAGTAACAGATAGTGGTATGTACTTTGAATGGAAGATTTTAAAGACATGGCAACACAAAGACAATGAAGATAAGAACCCTTATGCTAGGTGGTATACTGCATGCAAATCTCCTATGACCTACGATAGTTGGGAATATGGTGATGCTTACATAAAAGAAATACTAGACACTAATCCAGAGTTAATATCAGCAACAGAAGAATGGAAGGAAACATACAATGAAGTATAAAAAATATGAGCTATGGTGGGCTACATTTAAAACAATGCTCACATTAAAACCTATGTATGCACAAGTAAATGAAACAGATTTAGATAATGTCTATACAGAACATGTAAGAAAGTTTAAGTATGGCTATCTATTCTATAGAGATATGATAGATTTCTATAACAATAAAGAATATCTAGGTGCATTCTTTAGTATAACAAAAGAACAATATGATATACGTAAAGAAGAGAACATGATGAGAGATTATGTAGCTGAAGCACATGAGAATGGTAACCCATATAACGTGAGAGGATAATGAAATGAATGTGATACCATTTAAAAAGAAAGAAGATACTACATACAAAACAAATATACATTATAGATTTGGACAAGCTAAAGCATTGCTTAATTATGTACTAACTAATGACAGCTTGACTACTATAGAGAGAACAGCTATAGATAATTTTATAATTAATGATGATAAAATAAAGGAGAATACATGACAGCATTACAGAACAGTTACTTACTAGAACTAGAAGAAAAGTATGGAGATAAAGCATTATCTTTTTTAAATAAAGGGTATAACTTTTCTGAACAGTTTGCTAATGAGTTTATTAAACAACACAACGTACCAGACCATGAAGAAGAATATGTTTCTGAGTGGTTACAAGAAGGATATAAGGAGGTGATGAGTGGAGTATAAAGAAATACAAACTTACTTAGATGCTGATAGTTTTATTGAAGCACATAAAGGACTATGGGATATGCTAGAAAGTAAGTATAAAAAGATAGATGAAGAAACTGTAGTGATAGATAATACTACATGGAAACTAATGAAAGGAAGTATGACATGCATAAAGTAAATAAAGATATACTTGTATCAGCAAGTGATGTAAGTAAAGAAGAACAAGAAGAATATAATAAGTGGATTGATAAACAAAATAAAGATAAAGAAAGAACAGAAGATTTAGACAATCAATACTATAGTGAAGGAGAACAACATGAATGACTTACAAAACAGTATAGGTAATGTTTCAAATACATTACAACAAGCAAAAGAATATGCAGATAGAGCTGTGGATAGTGCTAATGAGGCTGAGATACAAGCTAGTGAAGCACATACACAAGCAATAGAAGCACGTGAGCTAATAGAGAGAGCTATGGAGTGGCTAGAGGAGTTAGACAATGAGTGATAAACAATTAGCTGAAAAACATTTTGGTATGTTGCATGACAATTGGATAGGTGATGAGCAAAGACACTATGAAGAGTATTATGGTGTGGAATGTGCTGATAAAATTTCAACATCTAAATTAAAAGAACATACTTACAAAGACTTGAGAGTAATACAAGAATTTTTTGAGGAGTATCATTATGCCTAATAAGATGAGTAGAGATATAAATACAATACCAACTACAGACAGACACATAGTAAGCTATCAACTATATGTAGAGTGGAATGATAGTCCTAAATTAGTACGACTAAATCATGATATGCCTAGCCATGTAGCCAATGCTATTGATGAATGGTTTGGAGATATAGAAACAGAGGAGAATGTATAATGACATGGTCTAAAACTCCAGAGCAAATGGGTATACAACCATGTGAAGTATGTGGTGAAGATACTAGCTTTGGCTCTGGTAGATTTGTTAATCGTATACCATGTGATGATAATTATATGTGTTATGAATGCCTTGCTGAAATTGAAAAAGAAATAGAGGAGGAAAGTGAAATGCAAAAGGAGAATGATAATGATAGATGATGCAATAACAACTGTAGGTTTTGCTTTACAATCTTATGTTAATACTTGTATCCATGAGGATACTGAAGAGAACAAAGCAGAACGTGAAGAACTAGAAGAAGCATGGGCAGTAATAAAAAAGAAATTATTTAAGGAGAATAGCTAATGACTAAAATATATATTAGAAAAGTTCATGACGACCAAGCATATACTATTTCTTTTGGCACAGAGAAAGATGTTAAAAATTGGAAAGAGGAACAAAAGGAATGGGAAGAGGAAGATTTTTCTGTAGCTGACGATAGTATAGAATTACTTTGTGAATTTAAAGACAATAATTTACGTGAAGTATTACAAAAAATTAACAAAGAATTAGATGTGTTAGTTAAATTGGGAGTGTTACACAGATGAACATATTTGTATTAGACAAAGACCCTATCATATCTGCACAGATGCAATGTGATAAGCACATAGTAAAGATGCCATTAGAAACTGCACAGATGTTGTGTTCTGTATGGCATAGGTATGGTTCAGCAGATAGAGTACCATACAAGGAAGCACATAGAAACCACCCATGTACACTATGGGCAGGAGATGATGCACATAATTATGATTGGCTATGGAGACATGGCATGGAGCTATGCTTTGAGTACACCAGAAGGTATAACAATATACACAAGTGCCAAGCTGTTATCATGGACTTAACAATAGATAATGTTGGCTTTGCTTTTGAACATATGAGCAGACAAGGTACACCACACCCACAATGTATGCCAGATGAATACAAGTGTGCGTCTGATGAGAGTGTATTAGCATACAGAAAGTATTATGTGAATGATAAGAAAGACATAGCCAAGTGGGAGAAGAGTAGACCTGCACCAGATTGGTATACTAATAAGAAGTATAGAACAGGGTATGACTATCACAACATGAGAGAAGAGTGGGTAGATTTAGAAATGGAGAATGCATAATGACACTACGAATAGCTACAGATAAAGATAAGTTATGGGAAAGAGAAGACTTAGTTCATACACATGTAGGAGTTAAAACTTGGGCAATGTTTTTATTAGAAGAAACTTTTAGTATGATAGGAGTACGTAATACCTCTGTAGGTAAACCTGCTTACATAGATTATTGCCATGATTTATCTGTTGATTTATATTTTAATAAAAAAGAAGTACTTTATTTTATAAGAAAACTTGAAAGATTAGAAGACATAGGTTTGACATTAGGTATGCAATCAAGTATTAATAAAATTAAGAATCAATTATATAGTCAATCATGGGCAAGAGAAGTTTATTATGAACCCTTAATGATACCTTATGTTATAGAAGACAAGATAGATTGGTCAGAATTAGATGCGTATGATGGGTAAAATAATTAATATATTGTTTGACATAGTTAAATACATTGTGATACTATGGCTTATGTACTTAATAGTAATGATGTTTTTAGGTACGTTTGGATTGGTAGGAACATGAATAAAAATTATATAGTTGCTTTTGTATCTCAAGATGAAGAGATTATATTAGAACCATTAGCAAAGTTCAATGGTGATGTAATGTACTTTAAATCTAAAGGAGATGCGAGAGCATATATAGAAAGACTATATGTTAATAGTGGCGTAGACATAGAGCCTATGTCAGATGATGATGGTCTTGAAATAATAACAGTACAATGAAAGGAAATACAATGAACAAATCACAGATAAGAAAAGAGTTATATGACTTGCCTAAGAATGCTACGTTCCAAGTAGATAAAGTATTGGAATGGATTAAACATAATCAAGAAGTATCTAGGTCTATGAATAGAGAGGTACGTATGAATGTATCAGGTGCTATAGCCAAAAGGTCTATGCGTGATGGATATATAAAAGACATGCGTCATTACCTACGTTATGGAGATTGGATTAGTTTATTCTATGGTAAAGACATGAAGAACTTAACTAAGTATAGAGTGATAGCACATGGAGTAGGCACATGGGAATGACAGAGAAAGAATTACTACGTAAGAATGTAAGAGAATTACAACTACAATTACGTGATGCACACATAAGAATAAAAGAATTGAATGAGAAGTGTGATGAGTTAAGTAAGAGATTAGGTTTGGAGAAAGAGTTTACAACATCAGATGGGTGGGCTATGCCAGTAGAAAACCCAGATGCAACACATATAAAAGAAAGGAAATAATATGGCAACACTACAAAATAGTTTAATACTAGATGAAGAATATGAATACGAAGTATCTGTGTTAGATTTATGGAAAGTATCTGGAGAAGAAGATCCATACTCTGCTATACATCTAGCTATGAATACATTCAGATACCCTAATCCTAATGTTCCAGACGAAGAGATAGAAGATCATCTATCAGAACTATGGGAAGAAAGGTGGCATGAGTATTATGTATAGTGAACTAAAAACATACACTAGCATACCTGAATTTATTCAGGCACATGAAGGACTATGGCATATGTTAGATGCTAAATATAAAAAGCTTGACAAAGAAACTGTATTGATAGATAATACTAAATGGAAATTAGTGAAAGGAAACATGACATGCCTGACAAAATAAAAGATAGAGATACACTTGTATCAGTAGATGATGCAGGTGATGTAGCTAAAAAAGAATATGAAAGCTACATTAAACGACAACAGAAAGAAGTCGTAGATGATTTAGACAATCAATCCTATAGTGAGGGAGAACAATATGACTGATAATAAGTTTACTAATTGGTTACATAAAGAATTAAAACAACAACAAAAAGAAAAGGAAACTATAATGGCTAAAGCAATAAAGAAAGATGGTGCTATGATTTTAGATGAAGCACAAAAGAAACACTTACTAGATTTATTTAATGCAGGTAATGACTTTACTCAAAGTTATAGAGAGTCAGGTATAAAGTATGTAACTGCATGGGAAATAGAAAAAGTTATAGACTTACTAGACGATATGAAAGATATGTATGGTATCGCAGTTAAAAGATCTCCTGAACCAGACAACGAAGGAAACTATTACCCTTGTCATTGGGCTGACCATGTATGGTCTGATGATTCAAGAGCATGGAAGAGAGAGGACTAATATGCCTAAGAACTTATGGGATAAAGAGTACGAAAGAGTTCTTGAAGAAATCTATTGTGCTTATCTTGACGAAGGATATGATAAAGTTGAAGCTAGAACTTTAGCTAGAACAGATGCTAAAGAAATAATGAAAGATCAACTTGACTTTGTTGAAGAATTGTATGATAATACTTTAAATAGTTTGGATTAATAATATGGATAAACAATGGTTAGATAGAGGAGCATGTCCTAAGTGTGGCTCTAGTGATGGGAATGTAAATCATTCTGAAGGCTATAGCTTTTGTTTTTCTTGCAACACTAGGTTTGGAGATAAGATGGAAGTAGAAAAAGTAATACCAATGAGAACAGAAAGTGTTATGAAAACTGTGGGTACATTAGGTGCGTTAAGTGAACGTAGTATATCTAAAGATACAGCACAGAAATATAATACAGATGTAAAAGTAAATGGCAATATGAATACACATCACATCTATAAATACTTTGATGAAGGTGGAAATAATATTGCAAACAAAGTACGAGACGTACAAACAAAAAACATGTGGACTGAAGGTAGCATGACTGATGCAGGATTGTTTGGTCAGAATATCTTTGCACCAAAGGGAAAGTATATTACTATTACTGAAGGTGAGGTAGATGCCATGTCTGCTTATGAATTACTTGGTAGTAAGTGGGCATGTGTATCTATTAAAACTGGTGCAGGTTCTGCATTACGTGATTGTAAGAAAGCATTTGAATATCTTGATAGCTATGATCAGATAGTTATATCATTTGATATGGACAAGCAAGGCAGAGAAGCTGCTGAAAAAGTAGCACAACTCTTTGCTCCTAACAAATGCAAGGTCATGCACATGGAACATAAAGATGCGAATGAATATCTCAAGATGAATAAACGTGAGGAGTTCTCAAGAGCATGGTGGAATGCACAACCATATACTCCTGCAGGTATAGTTAATCTAAAAGATTTAAAGACTTCTTTATTTGAAGAGGAGTATTGTGAGACATGTCTATACCCTTGGCAAAAACTAAATGATAAGACATATGGTATGCGTACAGGTGAGTTGATTACATTCACATCAGGTGCAGGTATGGGTAAGAGTTCTATCATGCGTGAGTTGATGCACCATATGTTAAAGAATACAAATGATAATGTAGGTATACTTGCATTGGAAGAAAGCACAAAGAACACAGCATTTAATATCATGTCTGTTGAAGCTAATGCTAGACTATATATTAATGAGATACGTAAGAAGTATAGCCAAGAAGAATTAGATACATGGTTTGATAACACTATGGGTACAGGTAGGTTCTTTGCCTTTGATCACTTTGGTTCTATATCTAATGACGAGATACTTTCAAGAGTTAGATTCATGGCACAAGCATTGGATTGTAAATGGATATTCCTTGATCACTTATCTATACTTGTATCAGGTCAGGAAGATGGAGATGAGAGAAAGTCTATTGATGTATTGATGACTAAGTTACGTTCATTAGTAGAGCAGACAGGTGTTGGCTTACTATTAGTATCACACTTACGTAGACCTGCAGGTGATGCAGGACATGAGAATGGTAGAGAAGTTACTCTCTCACATCTACGTGGCTCTGCATCTATTGCACATCTATCTGATAGTGTGATTGCTTTAGAAAGAAATCAACAAGCAGAAGATGATGTAGCATCTAACACTACAACCATACGTATTCTAAAGAATAGATATACAGGTGATACAGGTATAGCTACGCATCTCTTCTATGATAAAGAGAGTGGTCGTATGAAAGAGATTGACAATCCTTATGAAGTAGATGATAATGATGGAGAGGAGATAACATTCTAATGTGGACACATTATTGTAACGTAGAGAAAACTGAAATGGAAGTAGGTGATGGTGAAGAGTGTAACTGGTGTGGACTAGATGCTGAAGCTATGACCATAGATGGTTTTGATGATGCTATTATAGGTATAGGAGAACAATATGGAAAAAAACCTTTACATGTTTATTCATATAGTGTAATATGTAAAATACTAAGAGAACGAGATGGTATGACATGGGAAGAAGCAGACGATTATGCTCAGTTTAATATCTTAAATGTGTGGGTAGGTGAGAGAACTCCCATGATATTATATAATGAGTATTGGTATGATTGGAAAACAGATGAGAGCAATAGTTGATATAGAAACAGATAGCTTGGATGCAACAAAGGTTCATTGTATAGTGGCTAAAGATGTAGACTCAGGGAAGGTTTATCCTTTTCCTCCTAATATGGTACATGGGTTTAGAGATTGGTCACGTGGTGTCAAGCAATTTATTATGCATAATGGTTTATCATTTGATGCACCTGTGTGTAATAGATTGCTAGGTACTGACATAAAACCTAGTCAGATTGTAGATACACTTGTCTTATCACAGTTGTTTAATCCTATACGTGAAGGTCATAGTTTAAAAGCATGGGGAGATAGATTAGGATTTCCTAAAGGAGATGTAGAAACATTTGAAGTATATACACCAGACATGTTGGAGTATTGTAAACAAGATGTTAATATAACACATAAGTTATTCCAGATATTACAGAGTGAAGGCAAAGGTTTCTCTCGTAGTTCAATTAGATTAGAACATAATGTAAGAGTTATTATAGATCAACAAGAAAAGAATGGCTTTGCTATGGACATGAGAAAAGCTATGGGATTATATAATAAATTAAAAGATGAAGCTAATGGTTTAGAAAAGTGGGCAGTAACTACCTTTGATCCTACAGTTGTTGAGTTGAAAACAAAAACAAAATACATACCATTTAATATAGGATCAAGACAACAGATTGCAAGTAGACTAATAGAGTTAGGTTGGAAACCAAAACAACATACAGATAAAGGTAACATTATTATTAATGAAGCTGTCTTAGATAAGATAGATATGCCTGAAGCAAAAAAGTTTTCTCGTTTCTTTTTATTACAGAAACGTATAGCACAGATCAAGTCATGGATAGAAGCATGTGATGATAGAGATGGTAGAGTACATGGTAGAGTTATGACTCTTAAAACTATTACAGGT
>Ga0209193_1000104_pt1 | contig 61022 bp, 63 predicted proteins | sample COGITO_mtgs_1003_FD_185515 | JGI IMG/M metagenome (GOLD analysis project Ga0209193, IMG submission 185515) | Pelagic marine microbial communities from North Sea - COGITO_mtgs_100330 (SPAdes) (version 2) | ecosystem: Environmental > Aquatic > Marine > Epipelagic ...
GCAAGTATGGCCACATTGATATTATCATTGAATATAACTTGATGTAGTAGATATGCAATAATAGTAGTTGATTTACCAGACTGTCTAGGTAGTTTACAAATAGAAAAACGATTTTCATGGAATGTCTTAACCATTTTTTCCTGAAATCCATACATATTAAAAGGCACTAGACCTTCATCAATGTTTACAATTTTAGTATATGTCTTTACAAAATGTATAGGGTTTTCCATACACTTAGCAATCTCTCTTATTTGTTCTTCGGTATATTCTTGTTTGAGATTTGCTTTGTAAAGATTAGGGTTACCTAAGTATGCTTCACTCATCATTTACCTTTTTAAAATCTTTATCTTCTTCACTTTGAACTTGTGTGTTTTTGTTCTTTAACATTTTATGTAATTCTGCTGATGAACCCACAAACAAGGCCTGTTTAATATTTGTATTATTTGTTTTATTAGGAACGTCTTTTAATGTTTTAAGTTTGCCTTGTAAGTCTTGTAATTTATCAACTGTATCAGCAACTTGTTTAATAAGATTGCCTGCAACTTCGTAAGCACGAGGATGTTGACTTTCATTTGCAATATCAAGTATGCCTTGAATTGCGTCTTGGCCTCTTTCGATTAGATTATAATAGTTTTCTCTACTGTATTTGTAATCATTATCCACATCTTCTTTTTCTTTGTCTTCTATTCTAGGAACAGGTGGAGTATATTCTTTTTTGACTACAGCCTTTGTAACAGGCTTGTCGTTAGAGATACCAAGGGCTTCGTTTATTTTTTCGTCTATGCTCATAATTATGCGTCACCATCTGTACTCGGATCGTAATTTTTAGAGTCCGTATAGGTACTTATAGTTGTTGTAAACCCGAAGTCATCATTTGCGTCAGCTGATGTGGGATCTGGTACAACAATAATTCTTTCTTCTCTTTTAGGATCTCCTGATGTATCTGTATATAAATCAGTTTGTGTTTCTTTAATAACACTTTTAGAATAAACAGGACCATACAAATATGTTTTAGCGGTAAAACCTAAAGTATAGTTTACAGCTCTTCTTGTTGTAAATGCACCATCATATGTGTCTTCATAATTGACACTATTTAAAGTTATAGGTACATCTCTTTTAATACCCATTTCAGGAATTGCATTTATAGTTACTGTATAGTCAGGTTGAAAATATGGTAGTAGTTGTTCTATTATTTGTAGTCCATCTTCAGCTGTAGCAGTAAATGAGTATAAATTGAATGATATGTTGTAAGGTACAGGATTATATTGATAATACATTTTACTTGCGTCTGATGTATTAACATTTTTAAATTTACCAATTCTTTGTAACTTACGAGATGAGTCATATCCTATGCCTGATATTTCAAAACCCATACGTGGTAAAGTTATAGCCATTTCTCTTTGATTTAAATTAGGTTGTTGCTCTAATCTTGTTAAAAACTTTTCTTTAGGCGAATATGATAGAGGTACTTTTAATCTTTGTATTACAGAACCATCGGCGTCTGTTCTATGAATAACAATGTTATTAAAAATTGTACCAAATGCTACAACTACTTTTCTCATTGATTCATGGTAAAATTGTCTTCCGAACATTATACTTGACCCTCATCTATTTCACCAAAAGGGTTTCTTTCTGTGAAATCTAATATATCATCTTCCGTACTAGCAGTACCAAATCCTGCGTCTGCTTCATACGTAGCGTTATCAGCGTAATCTCTTGTTTGTGTTGCCAAGTTGACATCAACATGACTTTCTAATACCAAGTAGTCGTAATTTTTCAATACTGTATCTGTAGTTTCTAATAAGAAACCTGTACCATCTTCTTGTACTAATTGATGTTGTAATTGATCTATAGATAATCTATCTTCAGCAATGTCAATTTCTGATCTACCAGTATCAATTTTTTCTGAACTATACTCAAATCTAGTTGTCTTTAATTTGTAAACAGGTAAGTTACCTAATTGAAAGAATGGTTCCTGATCTTCTACAAATTGTATTTCAAAAAAACTATTCATCAAAGGTACATAAATTAAATCACCTTCGTTAGGTCTACCATCTACAATCTGTACTGCTTGATTATCAACTTGATTTTGCCATCTTCTTTTTGCAATGACAAATGTTGTATCTTCTCTAATTTCTAAGCCAAATTTAGATACCAATTCTTGTTCACCTGCAAATCCTTCAGTTGTTTCAACATACATTTCTAGCATATATGATTGATCAAATTTAGAAAGAGTATCCTCTCCTAAAACTAAATCGTGGTTAACAAGTGTTCTTGGTAAATAGTAACAATCGTGGCCGTAAATTTTTAGGCCTTCTATGATTAAATCTTCGTGTAATTTTTTTTCAGCATCGTTTCCGATACCGTTACCGCCTTGAAAGTAATGATTGACTGGCATGTCATTATCCTATCATATATGTTACAGGCGTTTCGTATGTGCCTCTTATTTCTTCTTCTAATTTTCTTATGTCTTCTTGTGCCTCTGAAAATAACTGTTGACCGTTTAGTGATACTCCACCAATCATAGTCACACCATTAAATTTTGAAAGGTTTGCACCCCATTGTCTTTTAAATAAGGCTGTGACATATCTTTTTAAGTATATATCGTTATAAACATCTGTCATAACTGTAGGGTCTAGTTTTCTAAAACATTCAATTACAAGATACTCACCAACTGTAATATCAGTCTTCCAATCCATGTCTATAAACAACTTATTGTTATATTGATTAAATCTGATAGGTTTTTCACCAACTAATATATGATCTAAAAAATCTAAATGTTTCATTACCATTTCGTAATGAATAATTGAAGTAGATGAAAAATCATATAGATCATTTAATCTCATTTGATATCGTATATCAAACATATTTTGATTACCTCTATTCGATAGAGGAAATATTCTTGTAACTGCTAATACAGCTTCTGGTACTACTATGAAATTATTTTGTTCAGTCCATGCAGTAGTTACAGAATTTTTAGTTATACTTGAAGACGTATCTCCATCAGGAGATTTAATTCTATCTACGTCTGCTTGAGTAACTTGATATTTTAGATATGTTCTTTCAACACCATCATAATGATATTGAGCAAAGTATTGTAACGCTTCATCTAATCTATCTTCTAATTGATCGTCATCCGCATTAATTTCAATAACAGGCTTACCTAATGTTCTTAAAGCGTACTGTTTTAATTCTTCTCTACTTGCTGGGTTGGCCATATTAATCCTTTATTACTATTTATATGATTTTCCATCTAGCAATTACACGTACCTATAGTAATCACAAAATAACGTTTTATGATGTAGATTAATAATTTTTACGTTGCAGAACCGTATAACGATTTAACTACAGATCCAGAAGAGTCTAAAATCTGTAACTGAACAGCACTAGTCAAGTTTGATGAAGTCAAACCAGAGATTGTGTTTGAACCAGCAGCAATCGTTTTGTTTGTCAATGTTTGAGTAGAAGTTAATAACGCAATACTAGCCGTATCTGATAAATCAGTTGAAGCGATTGAGATGTTTGCACTACCATCAAATGATTGGCCAGCAATTGTTCTAGCAGTTTCAAGTGTAGTTGCTGTGTCAGCATTACCAGTTACGTCACCAGTTAGGTTACCTTCAAAAGTTGAAGCAACAATTGTACCACTTGTAATTGTTAAATCACCTGTTGATGTATTTGTAGCAGTTGTAGTACCAAATATAAATTTATCAGCACTTTCATCCCAAGCCATAATCGCATTGTCACCAGTACTTCCTCTTTCGATTAAGATACCAGTATCATTAGCGTTTGAAGCTGCACCAGAGTTTAACTCTATCAAGTTGTCAGCAATTGTTGTGTTTGCTGAAGCGACAGTTGTAGTTGTACCATTAACTGTTAAATCACCACTTAATGTTAAGTTAGCAAATGAAACATTATCACTAGTTGCTAGTGATTGGTTTGTGTCAGATAAATCTGTAGCTGCAATTGTGATATTAGCAGAACCATCAAATGATTGACCAGCAATAGTTCTAGCAGTTGTTAACGTTGCAGCTGAACCTGAAGTATTTTGATTACCAGTTGTGTTAACGCCAGGTAAATCAATGTTTGCACTTCCATCAAATGATACACCACCAATATTTCTAGCAGTTTCAAGTGTTGTTGCTGTGTCAGCATTACCAGTTACGTCACCTGTAATGTTACCAGTAAATGTTCCTGCAATTGCACCTGTGCCTGTGATAGTAGGTGATGTTAAAGTTTTGTTTGTTAATGTTTCAGTACCAGCCAATGTAGCAAATGAACCATCTGATAAAGCACTATTAAATTGTGCTGTTGTACCACTTACTGTATTGTTTGTTAAACTAATAGTTTTATTAGTTAGTGTTTGAGAACCAGTTAATGTTGCAACTGTACTATCAATATCTAAAGTAATTGTATCTGTTGTAGCAGTTGATGTTAATCCAGTACCACCAGCAATTGTGAAAGTATCTGTACCAACTGTAATTGTGTCTGTACCACTATCACCAGCAATTCCCATATTTGAAGATATAGAAGCTGTACCAGCAGCAGTTAATCGTCCTTGAGCGTCAACTGTAAATGTTGGAATTGCAGTTGAAGAACCATAAGAACCAGCAGAAACAGCTGTGTCATCTAAATTTACTGTCAATGTGTTTATAGCACCTGAAGTACTAATACCGGTTCCGCCAGCAACTGTAAATGTTTCACTATCTAAATCAATAGCAGCTATACCAGTATCACCAGCAACATCTAAATCTTGAGCTGTAACTTGTGAGTCAACATATGCCTTAATAGATTGTTGAGTTGCAAGTTGTGTAGCAGAGTCAGATGCCATATTGTCTTCATCTAATATAGCAGTACCTGAAACGCCTGTGTTTAATACAGCACTTGTTAAAGTTTTGTTTGTTAAAGTATCTGTTGTTGCTTTACCAACTAATGTGTCAGTAGCGTCTGGAAGAGTAATTGTTCTATCAGCAGTAGGGTCACCTGCTGTTAAAGTTAATTCGAAATCGTCACTTGTACTGCCTTCAAATACTAAAGCGTTTTGTACATCAATAGTAGTTGAGTTTACAGTAGTAGTTGTTCCTGATACTGTTAAGTTACCTGATACTGTTAAGTTATCATCAACTGTAACTGTACCACCAGCTGAATCTATAGTAAGATTTCCTGATGATGTATCTATTTCGTTATTTCCTGTTACACCGATTTGAATATTTCCTGATCCATCTCCAATAGTGTCACCACCTGCAGTAGATCCATCGTGTAATCGAATTTTGTTTAATGTAGTATCTACTGTTATTTCACCGACTGAACCTGTATAGGCATCGTTCTCAGCAGTAGTACCTCTTCTTAATTGTAAAATTGTTGGCATTGTTGTTCTCTCCCTTTATTAACAAACTAACTTCTATTATTTATAATAATAAGTTGTTTAACTTCCCGCTTTTTATTAGTTTAAATATAACCAAAATCGACTATTCCAACTGTATCTTCAATTGTTCCCATATCAATAATATCGAAACTTGAATTATTACAATCTGTTAGTACTTGTTCTAAAGAAACTCCAAAAGCATCTGTAGGTGAGTTATTAACTCCATCTTCACCGCCGCCTAAATAAATTGTTTGAATTGCAGATTTGTCTAAAGAAGTAGTCTTCATTTCAGCAAATCTGACTTTACTAATATCTATGTTGTTTCCTATATAAGCCATTTATTGTTCCTATGTTGAAATATCATCTACTACACTTACAATAACATCAAGTGAACTAGCAGTATTAGAAACGACTTTTAAAACATCTCCACTTTTTACTACGTATTTAGCTCCACCGTCTATTACTTGTAAAGTGCCACCATTTTGAATTGGTGCACCTTTGATAAGGTACACGTCATTTGAAGAATCAGCATCATTTAATATCACGTCAACTTTTATTTCAGCTGTTGTAATATTAGCACATGCTATACCAATTACTGTGTCATAACTGTCAGCTGTAAATACTGTTGTAGCTGAAGTTCCAACGTTTCTTGCTGTGTATCTTCTAAAATTCTGTGCCATATTTTTTCTCTCTTATATTTATATATTTATAATGCAATTGCCATAGCAATAGCAAATCCTCTTGTTGATTTATTATCTAACTGTGTTTGAACACTTGATGTAACACCATCTAAATAATCAAATTCAGTATTACTTACTGATCCAGATGAAATCTTAGCAGCGTCAATACCTGTTGTTAATTGACTATCTCCAATATTTGATATTGTATTACTAGAAGCGTCAATTGTCTTATTAGTTAAAGTCTGTGTAGTAGTATCACCCACAAGTGTAGCTGCACCACTAGGTAATGTAATTAATCCATCACCTAATATTCTAAATCTTTCTGATCCGTTTCTATAGAAATGCCAACCTAGGTCCGGTTCAGTTGTAGCATTAACCATTCTAAATTCTTTATCACCAACAGCTTTAATTTCATGTCTGCTACCATCAGTTTCACTTATGTCAATATATTGTCCTGAACTATTGTGTCTTCTAACTCTAAAACCTTCAGAAGGATTTATCTGTTGAAGGTCTAAAGCAACTGCTGGAGAAGTTGTTCCAATACCTATTCTATTATTAGTACTATCAATGTGTAAAGTATTTGTATCAAAAGTAGCGTCTCCTGTAATTGTAGGACCACTAATTGTTGGACTTGTTAAAGTTTTATTAGTTAAAGTTTGAGTTCCGTCTAATAAAGCAATATTAGATGTGTTTGATAAATCTGTACTTGCAATTGTTATATTAGCACTACCATCAAATGATTGACCAGCAATTGTTCTAGCTGTTTCTAATGCAGTAGCTGTAGCAGCATTTCCTGAAGTATCTTGGTTACCAGAAGTATTAACGCCTGGTAAATTAATATTAGCGCTTCCGTCAAATGAAACACCACCAATTGTTCTAGCAGTTGCCAATGCAGTAGCTGTGTCAGCGTTTCCTGTAACATCACCAGTTACATCGCCAGTTACGTTACCAGTTAAAGCACCTTCAAATGTTCCAGCAACGAATGTTTCAGAACCAACAGTCCATTTATCAGTTGTTTCATTCCAAACTAAAGTTTTATTTGTTGAAGTACCTCGTTCAATCTCTATACCACCGTCTTGTGATGGTGTGCCTGTTTCGTTACTATTTAAAGTAATAGTGTTATCAGCAAGATTTATAGTTTCTGTATTTACTGTTGTTGTAGTACCACTTACTGTCAAATTACCAGAAACAGTCATATCATTAAACGTTACATTATCTGTAGTTGATAGTGATTGATCTGTGTCAGATAAATCTGTAGCAGCGATTGTAATATTTGATGTACCGTCAAATGATTGACCAGCAATAGTTCTTGCTGTTTCTAAAGCAGTTGCTGTGTCAGCATTACCTGTAACATCGCCAACAAAACCTGAAGCAGTTACGGTAGAATTAAATGTGGCTGCACCAGCCTCAGACATATCTAAAGATAATGCTGTAATAAATGAACCACCATCATTACCTCTTAGCAAAAGATCCTGATCACTTATTAAAGATTCTATTTTAAATCCACCATATGCAAATAATTTTCCATAAGATGTGCCATCGTTTTTCAACTCTACAATACCGTTCGAGCCAGAATCTAAAAATATTTTATCATCAACGTCTAAAGTAATACTTTGACTTGAATTTAATGATATGTTTTCTGTACTTGTGATATTTGCAATAACTGGTGATGTTAAAGTTTTATTAGTTAAAGTTTGTGTTGCGTCATTTAAAGTAATATTTGACGTGTTAGATAAATCTGTTGAAGCAATAGTTATGTTTGCTGAGCCATCAAAACTTTGACCTGCAATTGTTCTAGCAGTTGCAAGTGTAGTTGCTGTGTCAGCATTACCTGTAACATCGCCTGTCAATGGTCCTGAAAACGCAGTAGATGTTATTGTGCCAGAAACTTCAAGTTTAGTGCTTGGAGTTGTAGTACCAACACCAACATTACCGTTGTCATTAATAATCAGAGCATTAGCAGTATCCTCTGTGTCAAACGCTAAATTCCAATTTGTAGTAGCATCAAAAAAACTTTTAATTCTTGCTTTTCTGTTATTGCCTTGTTGAAAAGATAAAGCAACACCTCTACCTGCAGCATTTGGATTATCTAAATGTAGTGCATCCACTAAAGATGAGGTGTCTGGGGTTCTAACAGCTAAATATGTACTTGGACTTGTTGTTCCAATACCAACTCTATCGTTAGTACTATCAATGTGTAAAGTAGATGTATCAAAAGTAACATCAGCTGCACCAAATGTAGCACCATTGATTGTTGGACTTGTTAAAGTTTTATTCGTTAATGTTTGCGTTCCATCTAATAAAGCAATATTAGATGTGTTTGATAAATCTGTTGAAGCAATTGTTATGTTTCCAGTACCATCAAATGATTGCCCAGCAATTGTTCTAGCAGTTTCTAATGCAGTAGCAGTAGCTGCGTTACCTGAAGTGTCCTGATTACCTGAAGTATTAACACCAGGTAAGTTAATATTAGCAGAACCATCAAACGATACTCCACCAATATTTCTTGCAGTTGCTAATGTTGTTGCAGTTGCAGCTAAATTTACAGCGATGTTTGCTGTACCATCAAATGATGTTCCACCAATTGTTCTAGCAGTTGCTAAAGCAGTTGCTGTATCAGCATTTCCTGTAACATCTCCTGTTACGTTTCCTTCTAAATTTGCGACTAAAGTACCTGTAGTAATTGTTAAGTTACCTGTACTTGCACCTGTAAATGTTCCTGTACCTACTATGAATTTATCAGTAGACTCATCCCAACCTATAAATGCGTTATCACTATCGCCTCTTTCAAGTACGATACCCATGTCATTGCCAGGAGTACCTGTTGTACCATTACCTAACTCTATTAGTCTGTCAGAAATTACCGTGTTTGTAGTATTCGCAGTTGTTGTTGTACCATTTACGGTTAGATTTCCTGTGATTGTTGCGTTACCACCAACTGATATATTGTTATTGAATGTCGCTGAACCAGCGTCTGACATATCTAGTGTTAGAGCATCAAAGTAAGAGCCTCCATCATTTCCTCTTAATTTTAAATCATTGTCTGATACCATTGACTCTAGGGCAACATAGCCTGAACTTTGAAAGAATTTCATTAAAGAAGATCCATTATCAGCAATTATCACAGTCCCACCAGAGTCGGCGTCTAATATAATATTTCCAACACTATCAAGTGTTGTTGTTCCACTAGATGATATTGTTAAATTTGTTCCGTCACCTTCTATTTTTTCTCCGTCATTACCAAATGTTAATCCTACGTTTGCAGGTATATTAACATCATTTGTAGCAGTTAAATCTATATCAGCAGTACTTGTGATGGCTGCGATAACAGGACTTGTTAAAGTTTTGTTTGTAAGTGTATCTGTAGTATCTCTTAAAACTATTGTGCCTGTTGCGTCTGGTATTGTAACCGTTCTATCTGCTGTAGGGTCTGCTACTGTTAAAGTAGTTTCATAATCATCAGCAGTTGCACCTTCAAACGTAATATTGTTATCAAGTGTAATAGTTGTAAAGTTACCAGGTGTAGAACCACCAGTTACATCTGTTAAGAAAGCAACTGTACCACTACCGTTTTGGAATGTGATTGTTCTATCTGCTGTTGGGTCTACAACTGTTAAAGTTGTTTCATATGTGTTATCAGTTGCACCTTCTAATACGATATTACCTTTTAATTGTAAATGACCACCATCTGTAAATCTAGCATACTCTCCACCATTATCACCAAAGACAATATTTCCATCTGTTGAACCTCTAATTGCAAGGTCACCAGTGCTTGTTCCATTTATAAATGCGTTAGAATTTGTTGCAAATCCAATAAATCCTCTTGTAGCATCATTCGAACCACCTTCATCACTTGAAAATCTAATTCCAGGACCACCTCCTCTTAAATGAATTTGTGCTGAACTAGTGTTATGAACAGTAAATGGTTGGCTTAATGTTGTTGATCCAATACCAACTCTGTTAGCACTAGTATCTACAAATAATGTATTTGAGTCAAAATTTACATCACCAGCAAATGTTACTTCACCTGTAATAGTAGCTGCGTTAATTGTAGGTGATGTTAAAGTTTTATTCGTTAATGTTTGAGTACTTGTTAATAATACAATATCACTTGTATTAGATAAATCTGTACTTGCAATTGTTATATTAGCACTACCATCAAACGATTGACCTGCTATTGTTCTTGCTGTAGCCAGAGTAGTTGCTGTATCGGCATTACCTGTCACATCACCAGTAATATCACCAGTAAATGTACCAGCGATTGCACCTGTACCTGTAATAGTAGGTGACGTTAATGTTTTATTCGTTAATGTTTGAGTACTTGTCAATAATACAATATCACTTGTATTAGATAAGTCAGTTGAAGCAATAGTAATATTACCTGTGCCATCAAACGATTGACCAGCAATTGTTCTTGCTGTTTCTAAAGCAGTTGCTGTTGCAGCGTTACCACTTGTATCTTGGTTACCAGAAGTATTAACACCTGGTAAATTGATATTCGCACTACCATCAAATGATACACCACCGATATTTCTAGCCGTTGCTAAAGCAGTTGCTGTATCAGCATTTCCTGTTACATCACCAGTTACATTACCTGTAACATCTCCTGTAACATTTCCTTCTAAATTTGCAACAAGTGTTCCAGTTGTAATAGTTAAGTTACCTGTTGAAGCACCAGTAAATGTACCAGTACCAACTATAAATTTATCTGTACTTTCATCCCAACCTATAAATGCGTTATCAGAGTCACCTCTTTCAAACACAAGTCCCATGTCGTTGCCAGGAGTACCTGTAGTGCCTGTGCCTAATTCTATTAATCTATCTTCAATAGTTGAGTTAGTTGTTGATAGTGTTGTTGTACTACCATTGACCGTTAAATTACCTGTAATTACAGCATTGCCACCAACCGTTACATTACTATTAAATGTAGCCGCACCAGCGTCTGACATATCAAAAGTTAATGCGTCAACATTTGAACCACCATCGTTACCTGAAATAGTAATATCTTTATCTTGGTTAGGATTTTTAACAATTAAATTTTGTGAGTTATTTACAAATCTTGCAAGTTCCGTACCTGCATTTAATATTTTTACATCATTACCAGCAGCGTCTAAAAGTATATCGCCAGCAGCGTCTAAAGTAAAGTCGCCAGTTGCGTCTATTTCAGCAATTACAGGTGTAGTTAATGTCTTATTAGTTAAAGTTTGTGTAGCGTCATTTAACGTTATGTTAGATGTATTTGATAAGTCCGTACTTGCGATTGTAATATTCGCACTACCATCAAAACTTTGTCCTGCGATTGTTCTTGCTGTTTCTAAAGTGGTTGCTGTAGCAGCGTTACCTGAAGTATCTTGGTTACCACTTGTATTAACACCTGGTAAGTTAATGTTTGCACTTCCGTCAAACGATACACCACCTATTGTTCTAGCAGTTTCTAATGTTGTTGCAGCTGTTGATAATGCAACAGCTATGTTTGCACTACCATCAAATGATGTTCCACCGATTGTTCTAGCTGTTTCTAACGCAGTTGCTGTGTCAGCATTACCAGTTACGTCACCTGTGATATTACCAGTAAATGTACCAGCGATTGCACCAGTACCTGTAATTGTAGGACTTGTAAGTGTTTTGTTAGTTAAAGTTTGTGTGCCTGTTAAAGTTACAACAGTTGAATCTATTGCATATGAAATCTGATTATTAGAAACAGTTGAGTCTATTCCTGTACCACCAGCAAATGTAAGTGTATCTGTACCTACAACAACATCATCATTTGAACCACTATCAGCAGCAAGAGTTAATGTTGTTGATATAGCATCCACATATGCTTTGATTGATTGTTGCGTGGCAAGTTGAGTAGCCGAGTTAGAACTTAAATCGTCTTCATCTAATATAGCACTACCAGAAACACCTGTGTTTAAAACAACACTTGTTAGTGTTTTATTAGTTAAAGTTTGTGTTGCAGCCAATCCAGCAAAACTATCATCTTGTAAAGCAGTATTAAATTCTGCTAAAGAACCTGATATAGTATTGTTACCTAAATCAATAGATTTGTTAGTTAGTGTTGAACCAGTTGCCTCTAATACAATTGTACCTGTTGCATTAGGAAAAGTAATTGTTCTATCTACAGTAGGATCAGTAAATGCTAATGTTGTTTCAGCAGCGTCATCTGTTGCACCTTCAAATACTAGAGGACTTGCACCAGATAAAACCATACCTGTTGCATCCATAGTACCTGTAAATGTACCACTAAAAGTACCACCAGCAATCGTTGGATTATTAATTGTAGGACTTGTTAAAGTTTTATTTGTAAGTGTTTGTGTTGTACCAGAAAATAAAGTATCTAATTGTGATAAAGTAACTCTACCTTCAGTACCACCATCTGACAACATTATCTGGTCAGAAGCTTGTAGTGTAGCACCTGTTAAGTCTGTTGCACCATCAATGTTTATGATTGCCTCAACAGCACCAAATTCTATTGCGTTACCAGCACCATTTACTTTTAAAACCTGTCCTGCAGAACCTATAGATAAAGAAGCACCTAAACCACCATGTGTTAAAGGTATAAATTCACCTGATTGGTATTCTGCTAAACCTGTTATCGTAGATCCCGAAAAGGTTGCTCGTACTGGCGTTTTAGTTGTCATCTATTATATCTCCGATAACTCAGGCATATGTCCTGGTCTTACTGTTGTTACTGCTGTGCCACTTGCGTTTGTAAAAGGCAAATAAAATGATTGACTGACAACGTGATCTAAAAAACCATTTATTGTTGTCATGTCTTTATTATTAGTCATTTGAATGTGTGATCTTGTTCCATCTGTTTTAATAAATGGTACTCTACCTTTTGCGTCATGGTCATATTCATTAACCCATGCAGTACCATTATAAGCAAGAATTTGTGCAGAACCTAAACTTGAAATAGTTACGTCTGTTAAAGATTCTATAGTAGAAACTTCAGAGGCAGCTGCGCCACCGATTTCTTTAATAGTACCACTATCGTTTATGTAAAACTTTTGTGATGAAGTATCAATCGCAACTTCACGTGCCGCCAAATCACTTGTCGTAGGAGCACTTGTACCTGTCTTTAACTTAATAACTGTCGCCATATATCTCTCTTATATAAACGATTAGTAAGTTCCGCCGTCTATGTCGCCGTATGTTACGTTACTACCGTTTGATTGTAAAATTTTTCCATTATTACCAAGTGCTAATTTAGCAAGTGTGTTTGATCCACTTGCATATAAAATATCACCAGTAGTGTAAGAAGATTGTCCTGTACCACCATATACTTCGTCAATAACAGTACCTTGCCAAGTACCAGTTGCAATCGTACCTAAAGTAGTGATTGATGTTTGACCAGAATATGTTGTTTTAATTCTTAATGCGTCTGAAGATACTTCAATTGTAGAGTCATCTACAGCAACGTCTAACTGATTACCTGTTTTAGTTAAAGCGTCACCAGCAGATATTTGACCAGCACCAGAGAATTGTTCAACTGTTATATCAGTTGTTCCTAATGTTGGAGTACCGTTATGTGTAAATACATAACCATTGTCAGCATTTGCATTACCAGCTTCTACGAATACAAAAGCACCACCTGTTATTTCAATTGCCTCATCACCATCAGGTGTTCTTGTTAATACGTATGCAGTTGATCCATCACCAACAGTTGTTACTCTATATAAACCATTTTCAGTTGCGTCTGTCTGATTTTTTAATAAAATTCTATCATTTGTTGAAGGTGTTGCACCGTCAATTGAAAATGCGCCATTTGATCCTGCAGTTATTGTACCAGCACCGTTATCGTATGTACCAGCAACGTTTGCTGTTGAAGCATACTTAACAGAAGCTTTTACATCTAAACCATTTGCAACACTATCAACATATGCTTTTGTAGCAGCGTCTTGTGCTGAAGATGGATCAGTTACGTTTGTTATTCTACTTGAATTAACATCAACAGTACCAGTACCTTTAGGGTCAAGTATTAAGTCAATGTTTGAATCATCACCAGCAGTTCCTATTGTTACACCATTACCTGTAGCCGAGTTTGTAATTTCAACAGCATTGACAGCATTTGAAGTTTGCTGAAATAATATCTGTTCATTACCACTTGCGTCAGCAATAAAGCCTGCGTCAGCAAATCTAGGTGTAGTTAATGTAGGACTTGTTAATGTTTTATTTGTTAAAGTTTGTGATCCTGTAAGTGTAGCAACTGTACTATCAATCGCAACTGTTAAAGTATTACCAGAACCAGATGTATCAATACCAGTTCCTCCAGCGATTGTAAGTGTTTCAGAATCTAAATCTATGTTTAATGCACCACCAGAGTCACCTTGAAAGTCAAGGTCTTGTGCCGTTACTTGTGAGTCAACATATGCTTTAATTGATTGTTGAGTTGCAAGTGCTGTGGCACTATTACTTGACATATTGTCTTCATCAGCAATAGCAGTAATACCATCAAGTAAATTTAATTCAGTTGCTGTTGCAGTTAAGACAACGTCTTCATTAATTTTAGGTGATGTTAAAGTTTTGTTTGTTAATGTTTCTGTATTATCTAATAATGAAACTGTACCAGTAGCGTTCGGGAACGTAATCGTTCTATCTGCTGTTGGGTCTGTTACCGTTAATGTAGTTTCATAATCATCAGCAGTTGCACCTTCAAATACAATTGAGCTATCAGTAATCGCCAAACCAGAAACGTTTGGTGATGTAATTGTTTTGTTAGTTAATGTTTCTGAACCTGTTGTAGAAACTAAAGTTGCGTCAGAAACAGCACTATTAAATTCTGCAAGAGTACCTGTTACTGTAGCTTCTGATAAATCTATTGTTAAAGTGTTTGAATCACTATTAATAGTTTTGTTCGTTAATATTTGACTACCAGTTAATGTTGCAACTGTGCTATCAATAGCAAATGAAACTTGGTTGTTAGATACTGTTGAATCAATACCAGTACCACCAGCAAGTGTTAAAGTTTCGCCAGTGTTAAATGTATCATCTGAACCAATATCAGCAGCAATTGTAAATTGACTTGAAGCTGGGGCAGCAAATGATAGGTTACCAGAACCGTCTGTAGTTAATATATGACCATTAGAACCATCTGTACCAGGTAAAGTAAACGTTAAACTACTTGCAACACTATTGGGAGATTTTAATGCTACAAAATGTGCACCGTTATTAGTACCTTCGTTGAATTTTATTGTACCACCAACTGTAGCAGAATTACCTATTAATAATTCGTCTATGGCCTTGTTTGAATCTACTATTAGACCAGATGAAGCAGTTAATGTACCATGTGCATGGTCCATCAATTGAGTATAGTATTGTCCGCCTATCTGAATTGCTGCATTTGATGTTGATGATGGATCACCTATGAATAGTCGTAATCCGTTACCACCAGCGCCTGTGCTGGCTGCCGATGTATCATAAACGTAGGCAAGTTCCCCTTGCTCTAGACCTGAAGGTGCGACAGCACCTGTGGTTCGTTTAATCTTTATAATTGTTGCCATTTTTTCTCCCTATTAAAATGTGCCACCGTTTAATATTAAATTTCCACTTTCAGTTTTTATTTCAGTTCTCGTTACAAATTTTTTTGTTGTATCATCATATTGAATCATTGCACCATCATCTAGCGTTGAGGCATTTACGTCACTCAAACCAGTAAATTTATTTACATTACTTTGGAGTTGAGCAACAGATGGTGATGTGACCGATACGTTATTCGGTCCAGTTGAGTTACTATTAATCGTAGCTGTGGTGTTAGTACCTGTACTATACGTAGCAGTAATATCGTTTGACATTTTTACCCTTATTAAATACTGTTATTACAATATTTATAATAATAAGATACTAAATCAAAGGCAATTATGTAATTTCAACTATTTTTTGTCAGCAGTTGCGTCAGAATTAGTTTCAGGTTTCTTTAACTCTATACCTAATTCTTTTGCAATTACAGCGTCATAATGTGCCTGAAGAATTGCGACTTTTTCTAACTCTAAAGATAGTTTAATTTTAGTTGCTTGTAAATCTTGTCTTACAATAATGCAATTAAAAGTTTTAGGGTTTAAGTCACTTTTTTTATAGTCTTTACCGTCTATAGTAAATACTGCTTCTTGTGGCGCACTTGTCGGTGCTGTTGTCGTGTTGATTGCTTCACTACTCATGTTGTATATCTCCTTATTATTATACGTTAGGTCTAACAGTCATTAGACCCTCAATTACTCTTGTTACTGTACCTGAAGAGTCTGTTATGTCCATATCGAACACATATCTTGCAGGTGCTTCTAAAGCTGCTGTTTGCGTTGCAGTTAGTGACATAGTGATACCACCTGTCGTTCTATCTGCTGTAAATTCTATGGTTAAATCTGTACGTGTTCTTGTACTCGCATAACCCAAAGCCATCTTTGCAGTTGCCGTATAACCAGTTAAATCTAACGGACTTCCCGCACTATCTTTAACTGTTACCGTTGAACTGAAAGTAGTTCCTTGATCTATCGTAAAATTTGCTACAGCTGCCATACTACTATTTATACATACACTATTGACTTTTTTTTAAAAAGTGATATTATATAGTATGCACAAAATTTTAATAATTTTAACATTTTTATTTAGTAATATATTATTTGCAGCCGAAAACGACTGTCAATGGGAAAATGAAACTCCTTGTGTTATTATATCTAAATCAAACATAACAAATTCTAACAAAATTGGTGATAAAATTACACCGAGTATTTCTATAACAAAAAATCAAATAGAAAAATACAATCTTATAGATTTAGCAAAAACTTTAAATTTTATTCAAAGCTTAGAAGTATCTCAATCAGGTCCTACAGGACAACAAGGATCAGTTTTTTTTAGAGGCACTAATTCAAATCACGTTTTAGTTTTATTAAACGGTATACCAATAAATGATTATTCTACACCAACAGGTGCATTTGATATTGGACAAGATTTTATGTTCAATGTACAACAGATAGATGTTTACAAAGGATCATCTGGTGCTCATTGGGGCGCTGACGCTGTAGGAGGTGCAATTAATTTTAGAACAACTATTGACTATGAAAAAAAATTAAATATTTCAGGAAATCATAACGATAAAACAATTAGTGGAAATTATTATACTAATATAAATGACTTTGATATATCCGTATCAGCAGGAGAACATCAATCAAAAAATATATCAGCACTCTCTGGTGCTAATGAAAAGGATGGAACAGAAAATAAATCTCTTTCACTAAACGTAAGTAAATGGTATGACTTATTACATTGGAGAACAAGTTTTTTTACAAGAAATACGTTTACCGATTTAGATGGACATAATGTACTTGTACAAAATGATAAATGGTCCGATAATACATTTTATGCTTTTCAAACAGGACTAGATTACAAAAACAGTAGTTTAACTTTACATACACACCAATATGATAGGAACTATGATGATGATTATTATAAAAGTCAAAACTATACGCTAAAGGCTACACAACAATATGAAAACTATGGTTTTGGATTTGATTATAAACACAATGAATCGTTAAACAATCAACATCATAATTTAGGATATTTTTTTAATTTATCATATGACATATTTTCCTATCATCACAGATTTGATGAAGAACACGAAACGCATAAGTTAGGATTTTTTAAAGAAATACAAGATGGATTAAGTATAAGTGGAAGTACATCTACAAGTTATAAAGACAAAACTACCTGGACAGCTATCGAGTATGGTGAAACACAGGAATTAACGTTAACTAAAAATAATTTTTCAACAACAGTTTTTAAAAACGATATAGGTAATTTAAATACGGATGGTATTGAACTTGCTTATAATCTTAATGATATTAAATTTTTTGCAAGTCATCTTAACAGCAAAACAAACGATACGGTAACACTAAGACGCCCTAATTGGTCACTAGGATTTATTCACAATTATGATTTTAAAAATAACTTTTCACTAACCACAAATTACAAATATAAAGGCGAACATTTAGATGTACATAACTCTAATTGGTCAACAATCTCAATGCCTGAAACACATTTATTAGATTTAAATATTGGTTATAATTATTATGGAATAAAATTTGGTGTAAGTGCAACAAACCTTTTAAATGAAAATTATGAGTCACCTCACGGATTTAACCAAGAAGGTAGAAAATTAACTTTAGGTTTTAATAAGTCTTTCTAACTTTGTACAGCAATATTATTGTGTTGATTAAGTTTATCTAAATCTTGTTGATAATGTTTTACTTTATCTAAAGCGTGTTGTTGAAACTGATAACCTAGGTCTTGTGCCAACTTCATCAATTTTTTAAACCTATCAAATCTAATTGAAAAATCTGAATTTTCGTTTTTCCAATGATAGCCAAATTCTGAATTAAATAAATCTCTATGTTCAAGGTCTAATGGTGTGTTTTGAAAAGTTATCATTATATGGTGTGAGATAGTAATTTTTTTAGCATACTTTCTATACTTTCTTAACATATCTAAAGTTTCTTCAAAGTCTTTTTCTGTTTCTGTAGGGTAACCACATATAAGTAAAAACTTCATATCTATATTACGTTCACCCAAATTTGTAACAAAGTATTCTATATCATCATTGCTAAACTTCTTTTTCATATGGTGTCTTACTTGTTCACTACCTGACTCTATACCCATTTCTAATACACCACAACCAGATTTAGATAAGTTATCAAAGTCTTGTTGAGAGAAAGTCTTTTTATCTCTAACAATAAACTGAGCATCCCATTTTATCTTCTTCTTTCTACTTGCTAACTCATGGCATAAATCTCTAAAGTGTTTCATTGATCCATTGATTAGAGAATCTGAAAATACTATCTTGTCAAAACCTGTAGCGTCAGCAACTTGGTGCATATCATCAGCAATCTTTTTACCTGTCTTCCATCTATACTTTGGCCATATTGACATAACATCACAAAAGGTACACTTACGAACACAACCTCTACTACCAGATATAACTGCTCTATCGTATTTGTGTTGATGTATTGTATCTGAATAATCAGGTGGTGGCAAACTTTCTATGTCTTCCATCTGTACAGGATCTTTACCATTGATGCCAGGAAAATCTAAATCACCTTCTAAAAATGCTTTGAGAGCATGTTCTTCACCTCTTATAAAAGGTTTTCTAGGCCAATTCTTATCTACACCAGAACCACCAAACAATACGTTCTTATAAGGTTCAGCAAGTTTTAAAGCATCATCTTTCTGTAGAAAAGAAAAAACAGATATGCCCAACCATTTATATTCGTACTTTGCAATTTCTTTATGTATGTTTTCTAAAGTATCTAATTGATTGCCATCTATGACTTTAACTTTATAACCAAAAGGTTCTAGGTAACCTTTTATAAATGCAGGACCTGGTGCAGGTTTACCTTTATCCATTCCTGGTAAAGATGTAATTACTAAATCATAAATCATTGCAATGCGCCTACAATATGAATCCTATCTATTTTTGAACAGTTTAAAGCTGTATGATTTTTTGTAGTATCTACAACATACGCCGTACCGTCAGCAGGCAAATGTATTCTATCTTCATCTATTAGTAGGAAACAATGAGGATGTGTATAAACTGGTATGTGTAATCTTTTTGTTTTATCAGCGTGCCATAGATAACAACTTTTAGGCCTCATTTTCATTAATCGAGTTCTTACTAAATTATTTTGTTTTATAATATTATTAATATAAGGTATATCGTCAAATAAAGGAATATTGTAAGTATGCTCTGTATGATCTACATCATATCCTTTATCAGCACCTTCTTCAGGATTCATTTCTTTTGAGTAACCTTGTAGATACAATTGTTTTTCGTATTTTGGTAGTCTTTTCAACTCTTTTTTAATGATTTCTAAATCGTATCGCATACAGATATTTAGTCTATAAATATTGACGTAATTGAAAGGATATGTTATAATAGTATTATGAAAAATGTAAATATAGTATGTACAAGTAAACCTGGTGATGGCCTTTTAAGATATAGTTATGAACATTGTTGTTATCTTAATAATTTAGGCCTTGATATTAAAGCCAACTTAATAATTATACCAAACAAAAAACACACACAACAAGATTATATTGATGCTTTAGTGGAACAATACATTAAAGTTGAAAACATAATTTTTGATTTTTATATAGCTAAACCTGAAGACATAACTTTAGTTATGGGTAGAAGTATGATCACTTTAGCTCATTTAGATTATATAGATTATAGCGAAACGCAAAAATTAACTTTACATCAATTATTTAATAACAAAATTATATCTGTATATTCAGAAAATCATCCTAAAGATTATGATTTAGCTTTAAAACGTTTTAATCCTAAAAAAGTTATTGACTTATGTGACTTTGATGTTTATAAAAATGGCGTAGGTCATCAATTTGAAAAGATTATAAACTTTAGTATATACAAATCATTTAAACACGATATAAAATATCAGTATTTATTTTTAGGAACAAATAAAACTTATTACGAAGCAGTTGAGGATGTTATTAGTAAAAACTGGCTTTTATATCAATCACATGGTATTATAACTTATCCAGACAAATATTTAAATTCAAAATATAATAATTTAAATGTGCCAGTAAAAAATCTATTAGGTTCGTTTGAAACATATGCTTATACAAAACCTAATTTTGATCCTGCACCACGTATCATACAAGAATGTAAATACTTTGGTAAAAAAGTATTATATTTAAGAGATAAAGAAATACAAGATGGTGGTCCTGTTTACTGGAAAAGAGAAGCAAATTGTTTAACTGATAAACGAAATGAAGATAAAATATCAAACTTGATAACCGCAATCTATAGAATGTAATGTATAATAACTCAAACTTTATAAACAAAATAAAACCACAATTATCGTCTTTCTTCCACGAACAATTTTTTACAAGAGATGGTGGAGAAAATCCTGGTGTTAATGTTGATTTATCAGCTAGATGTGGATTAGAGTGTATGAGATGTCAAAGGCAAACTTACTATGAAAATAACAAAGATATACCTGGCCACGATTTAACAATAGATGATTTTATTAAAATAACTGATATGTTTAAAACAATTAATTTTTGTGGTCAATTATCTGATCCTGTTCACAATGAATATTTTATTGATATATTAAAATTGTGTAAAATGAAAAACGTAGGTGGCACAATTCACAATGCGTCTTCGTTAAAATCTAAAGAGTGGTATATAAAGGCATTTAAAGCACATCCTGATATGCGTTGGGTTTTTGGTATAGATGGTTTACCTAAAGATAGTTTTAAGTATAGAGTAAACCAAGACGGTGAAAAATTATTTGATATAATGATAGAAAGTAAAAAATATTTAAACACTACACCTTTTTGGCAATATATTATATTTTCTTATAATGAAAATGATATAGATGAAGCAAGAAAAATAGCACAAAATAATGGCGTTAACCTTAATCTCACTTATTCATCCAAGTGGTTTTCTGAAGACGATCCTTTAATGCCTAAAAACAAAGATTATAGAATATGGTCTAATCAATATGGAGGCATAAATGAAGTTTAGGCCTAAATGCTTAATATCTAATACACAAATGGCTGTAGATAATAGAGGTAGATTACTACCTTGTTGTTATATTGATACACCTAGATGGATTGAATATCCTGAAATTAAAAAGTTATTAAATGTTAGTGACATAAGTAAAAATAAAAGTTTAAAAGATATAATAACTTCAGATGAATGGAAAGAGTTTTATAATACTTTAAAAAAAGGTGTCTTAAATAAAATACCTGATGTATGTAAACATCATTGTTTAGATGATGGTGAAGATAAATTAAAAATAGAAGAATGGTTTGATCCGTCTGGCAATATGTTTGAAAGAAAAGGCAAATGAACGATATATCATTTTATAGAAGATCAAAAAAAGGTATAAACATTGACATAAGTAATAGGTGTCCACTAGAGTGTATGAGATGTCAAAGACAAACCAACTTTACACTTGAAGGCAGAAAAGTTTATGGTAGGGATGCTACAATGGATGAAGTAAGAAAGCTATCTGATTATTTTTCATCATTTAATTTCTGTGGTCAATTATCTGATCCTGTTCATCATCCTAAATTTGTTGAAATATTAGAATATCTTTATAAAAAAGAAATTCAAGTTACAGTACATAATGCCTCATCACAAAAACCTAAAGACTGGTATATAAAAGCATTTAAAGCCCATCCTAAAGCAAAATGGATATTTGCAATAGATGGTTTACCCGAAGAAAGTAATATGTATCGTATCAACCAAGATGGTCAAAAGTTATATGAGGTTATGTTAGAGGCAAAGAAACATTTACAACAAACGCCATCATGGCAGTTTATAGTGTTTAGTTATAACGAACACAATTTAGAAAAGGCAAAACAAATGGCTAAAGATAATGGTTTAATGTTTATTATTTTACATTCATCACGTTGGATGGGAGAAGATGATCCTTTAAGACCAAAGGAAAAAGAATATAATTTAGGATATAAAGGATATATTAGACCTTATGAAAGATAAAAAAGATAAATTAGAAGGTAAATTTGTTGCTCAATGTATGAATGGTAAAATGCAAATGGCAATGAGTAATAGAGGTCATCTATTACCTTGTTGTTGGTGCGACCAAGAATGGACATTAAGCACACCTTTATTTCAAAAAATGTTAAAAGTAAGTAAAGTAAGTGAAGCAGAAAACATAGATGAAATAGTATTATCAGATGAATGGAGAGAGTTTGAAAAAATAATGAAAGAAGGTGAAGCAGGTGATCATAGTAGAGTGCCTAAAAACTGTTTGTATCATTGTCTAGTTAGACCAGACGACAATATAAAAATAGAACATCATTTAGACGAGAAAGGTAAATCAATAGTAAAAAATAAAGTATGAAAAAACTAATAGTAAGCGGCTGTAGTTGGGGTGATAGTCATTTCTTTTCACCTTTTCATCCTGAGATGGATTGTGATTGGCCTAAATGGCCTGAACTATTGGCAAAAAAACTAAACATGGAGTGTGTTAATCTTTGTAAATGTGGTGCAGGACAAGAATACATTTATTCATCTATATCAGATTATATACAAAGCATACCTAAAGATGAAATTGGTACAATTATGGCTGCTTGGTCTACAGCGCCTAGACGTTGTTATAGTATAGGCAACAGATGGACAAATGATAGACAAGATATAAGAGGCGACCTAAAATATTGGATAGAAAGAAGTATAAGATATCAATATGCTTTTCAAAATCTTATGGAACAATACAAACTACCGTATATACATTTTCAAATGATTAGTTTATATAAAGGTCATTTGTGGGAGATAAGAAGAAAACAAAATGTTAATGAACAATATTTACAAAAATTAAGAAAAGATACACTAGACTTAATTAAAAATACTAACTACAAATTTAATGATAAATTTTTAGGGTGGCCTGTAGATGAGGAATTAGGTGGTAAAACAATTGAAATGGGTGTATTAAGTGAAGAACACAGAATATCAGAACTGGATAGACATCCTAACGCAAAAGGGCAACAGAAAATAGCGGAGTACTTATATGACAGGTTGGGATAGAGATTATCTAGCAAACAAAGATGAATACTTAAAACTTTTTGATAATGTTATGCAAAAAGAAAACGAAAGAAACGTTGAGTTTTTAGAAAAGAATATTACAAGTATTATAAAAAGAAAGTATGCTGTAACATGTGCTAGTGGTACAGACGCTTTACGTTTTGCTCTAATGGCACTTGATTTAGGACCTGGTGATGAGATAATGACTACAAACTTTTCATGGATATCTACAGCGTCTTGTATATCAATGGTAGGTGCAACACCTGTATTTTGTGATATTGATTTAGAAACTTATCATATGTCAATTGATAGTATTAAACGTATGTATTCTGATAAAGTAAAGGCAATAGTGTATCCACATCTGTTTGGTAATATATCTGATATGACAGAAATACAAAACTTTTGTGAAGATAAGAATATAAAACTAGTAGAGGATGCTTGTCAATCTTTTGGTGCAAATAGAGGTGGTCAATATGCAGGTACATATGGTGATATTGCAACGTTAAGTTTTAATGCAAACAAACCTGTTGCAGGTATATCAGGTGGTGGCGCTGTTTTACTAGACAATAAAACTCAAGCAGACTTTATTAGAAAATTAAAAAGACACGGTAACAACGAAGTATTAGGTTATAACTCTAAAATGTTGGCAATCAATGCTGAGTTTATAAATTTCAGAATATCTAAAATGCACGAATGGCAAGATAAAAGATTTAGAGTTGCAAAGAGATATGATAATTTATTAAAAGACCTTGTAACAATACAAAAGGTTGATGAAACAGTTAATCATTGTTATCACAAATACGTTATAAGATTAGAGAATAAAGAAATAAGAGATACCTTAAAGAAAAGACTAGGTGCAGCTGTACACTATCCTAATCCTATATCGGAAAATGTAATGTATAATTCTATTATACATAGAAAAGATAGCTGCTTGAATAGTCAACAAATATGTGATACAATACTAACATTACCTATTCATCCATATTTAACAAATGATGAAATAGATAATACTTGTAATATAATTATGGCAACAGTATGAATGAAATAATAATTAGTCCATCTTTTAAAACTTTCTGTTATTTTGATAATAACAATAATATGATTGACATAACAGATAAAATACCTTTTAGACTTTTAGAGTTAATTAAAAAAATGAGATATATCTTTGGTAATGATATAGTGCTTGATAAGTCTTTGATAACAGATGACATTGAGGATATCTATCATTATATAATAGAAAAAGCCTATGAAAGATCAGACTACATATTTGAAGAAATAAATTTTAAAGATAAAGCAAAAGAAAAATTGTTATCTGCTTTCAATAAATTCTTTTTTGAAAAGTTTAATAAATGAAAACATTAAAAGAAATACAAGAAAACTATTTAGCCATAGACTTTTTTATGTCTATGTCTTGTAATAAAGATTGCCATTATTGTACAAGTTATACTTTAGAAATGAGAAACTTGACGGTTGATATAGATTTCCTAAAACAAACACTAGACTATTTAAAAAATTATAAGATACGTGTTTGTCTTCTAGGTGGTGAGCCAGGCCTAATTAAAAATTTAGATGATGTAATTGCTGAAGTTAAAAGCAGACCTAATCACGTATGCTCAGTACTATCAAACTCCTTTGTACGTAAAAGATATCCACATATACTAAAAGATCCTGATATACTTTATATTGAACATAATATATTAGATTTCTATGAAAACGAAATTAAAAAACTTGGTAGTTTAGATTTACTACCACCTTACGGTTTCATACAACCAAATGAATACAATAATTACAATCTATGCGTAAAGACACCTAATTATTTTAAATACAAAGATAACTTTCCAGAAGAAATGAAACAGTTAGATCACAAAAATACAATGTGGAAATCATTTAATGGTAGAACACCTAATAAAGATGATGTATTAGCAGTACATACTCAAGCTGCTGAAATAGATCGTAAGATGTGTGCAGCTTTTCCTATGGTACCTGTTATTAATTTTGAAACAAGAAAACTTGTTCATTGTAGTAAGAAGTTTGCCAATAACGCAATTCATTCTAAAACATTTGACATAACACAGGAAAATATAGACAAGATGATGAATTTCAGATTATTTAAATATGAAAATTATTGTAAAAATTGTATGGAATGGGTGCAACCTAAAGGACATTTTCCAATATCAAAATATGCGAGTGTATTAAATGATTAAAATAAATGCAGTAGCTTTAAATCTACACGACCATAATGCTTATGATGGTGTATTTCATAATCAAAGAGAAAGACATACTAGATTTAAACACAATTTACCTTATCACGCTGAGGCATACAATCATCAATCAGACATATTAAATCCTGGTGATTATAGACTAAATGATGAATTTACTGAAAAATATTTTAAAAAACCTGATAATGGTATATTAGCATTTACTTATACTTTTGGAGGTATAAGAAAATCTAAAGAAGAACTACTAAAGACTGTTTTAAAAGGCCACGATGAAATATTTGATTATAATCCTAAAACTTTATGGGATAATTATTACAAAGACAATATTTACTTTATAGACCATCATCAATCTCACGCAGCTTATGCCTTTTTAAATTCAGGTTTTTTAGAGTCAGATATACTTGCTATTGATGGAATAGGTTCTAAATTTAGATGTGTTTTTTTTGATAAGGATTATAACTTGATAGATTTATCAGATAAATTACCTATTGGTTGGTTATGGAATCATATGTCAAATCTTACAGGTTTTGGCACACTTGGTGCAAGTAAACTTATGGGTAAAGTTGGATATGGAAAATATAGCGACTACTATTACAACACCTTTGAAATTATATTTGACGGTCCTATTACAGAAAGAAAACAAGAACATTTTAAAGAAATTGATATAGATAAACATGGAATTGATGATCTTGCATTTACCTTACAAAAATTTACTATTGATAAAATTAAAGAGTATGTATTACCACTAAAAACAACTAATAAATTATGTATTGCTGGCGGTGTCGCATATAATGGATATATGAATGAAATGTTTACTGAATATTATGATGATGTATTTGTACCACCTGCTATAGGTGATGAAGGACAAGCTATAGGTGTTTATCAACACGCTGACTATATGTTAAATAAAAATATACATAAATCAAACTTATATGCTGGTAAAGAATACGAATTTACTGGTGATGAAAAAGTAGATTATAGAGAAGTGGCACAAGCGATTGCTGATGGTAAAATAGTAGGTTGGTTTCAAGGCAAATCAGAAAGTGGTAATCGTGCATTGGGTAATAGAAGTATTTTAGCAGACCCACGTAATCCTAATATTAAAGATATTATTAATAGTACAATTAAAATGAGAGAAGATTTTAGACCATTTGCACCTGCAGTATTAGAAGAACAATATAAAGAATATTTTGATACAAGATTGCCTAGTCCATATATGAGTAGAATATGTAAAGTTAAAACCGATAAAGTTCCTGGTATCACACACGTTGATGGTACGGCCAGAATACAAACAGTTAATAAAAACGATAATGAAAAGTTTTATAAATTATTATTAGAGTTTTGGTGCATTACAGGTATACCTATGTTATTAAATACAAGTTTTAATTGTCAGGAACCAATTGTTGAAACACCTAAACAAGCCATCAGAACTTTTAAAAGAACAGCACTAGACTTGCTAGTTATAGGAGATTATATAATAAGAAAATGATTGATAAGATAGATTTAAATTTATTTAAAAGAATTATACACGAAGGCAGACACAACGTTGATCTTTTAGACTCGTATAGTATAAATCAATTTAGAGCAAAAGAAAGACTAATTAATCACGTTGAAAAATTAGGCATTGTAAACGAAAGTAGTGAGATAGTGATTATGGGTGGTTGGTATGGTAGTATTTTTATACCTGCCTTTAAACATGTAAAGAAGATTACCTTAATAGATTCAGATAAAGAAGTTATTAACATTGCTACTAATAGACTATTCTATGATTATGATAATGTTGAATTTATATGTGATGATGTATTTGAAACATTTAAAGAAAAACAATTTAAAAATGTTGACTTGTTTATTAATACTGCTTGTGAACATATGCGACCTATGAAAGAATGGGGACCATTAGGACCTAGATCAAAACATTTTAATTCAAAGTTTGGTGTACCTGTTACACGTAAAGAAGCATGGTGGGAGAGAGTTGCACCTACACACTTTGCGTTTCAATCTAATAATATGTTTCATATACCCACCCATATAAATTGTTGTAATACTATTGAAGAATTTAAAGAACAGCTGCCAAATAAAGAATTTAATGGCGTTGAATCTAAAGTGCTTGTAGAAGATAAAATTAAAGATGAACGTGGAACAAGATTTTTATTAATAGGTGAGATGAGATGAAAAGAGTAATATTCAGTTTTTATATTGACATACCAAAAGAACAACTAGATATATTTGATAAGGATTTACCTATTATAAAAAATCAAAAGGCCAAACCTATAAACTACATAACTAAAGATGAATTGAAAAAACATTATATAAGACTTTTAGTGTCAAAACAAGCATATGCAAAAAAACTAGGCTATGATTTTAAGTTGTTTGAGTATGATACAAATTGGATTTTGTTTGAAAATCAATTAAAAAATAAACATCCATATCTGACAACCTACAATATTGTTAATTTTTACAAATTACATTTATTATATGAACTGTCAAAACAATATGATGAAATTCTTTATTTAGATTTTGACGTTGTACCTATGCAAAACATAGACTTTTTTGAACATTGGGATTTATCAAAAGGTATTGCTGTGCTAAACAATAATGATAGAGTGGTAGTGCCAGAAAATGTAAATGAAGCCTCAACTACGATAAGAAGTCCTACAGCAAAATTTTATAACGCTCAAGCAATGTTATTTGAAAAGGGATTAAGTACAAAAAATGATGTAATTAATACAGGTATAGTGGGTGCAAACGCTGAATACTTAAATAGATTAGCATATTTTAAAGACTTTGATAAAAACTTAAAACTAATGACAGATTTAACGAAAGAATCAGACTTACATCCACCTAAAATTACAAAGTTTTTTGGTTGGGATAATGAAACTTTATTTGCAGTAAAAATAAAAGAAAATGACGTACCTATTTTATGGTTGGATGATAAATGGCATTATTTTTTTTCAAATCAATATCACGTACCTAGTAAAACTATATTATGCCATACTATTAATAAAAAATTTGACATAGTATGGAGAGCAATGGATGCTTAAAATCTGTACAGTATATTTTGACGATTTTTATACACCTGATTATGTTTCTAAACTTTACTATAGTTTAAAAAAACATTCAACAGTTGACTTTGAGTTTATATGTATAAGTGATACAGATGTTGAAGCAGATGTAATTTTACCTTACAACCACAATAGCAACATAGTTAGACATTGGCATAAACTAAAGTTTTTTAGTCCACAATTTGCATATCAAAATACAAATGATGACATTATTGTTATGGACATAGATCAAGTTATTGTTAATAATATAGATGATCTATTAAACTATCCAGTAGAACAAAATGAGCTAGTAACATATGGCCAATGGTGGGAAAATAAATTAGGTATCAATGGTGGCTTTTATAAATTTAAATCAGGTTCATTGAAGTTTGTATGGGACGACTTCGCACTTAATCCAGAATATTGGCAATTACACTTTTATAACAACGGTACTGTGCATAAAAAATATTATGGAGAACAAAATTATGTTAAATGGAAAATATTAGAACACAAAGCAAAACTAACTAAAACGCCTAGTGAATGGATTGCAAAATACACAGATGACTACAATGAAAATTTAAAACTAAATCAAATGTATATGCAGAAATTTGATACTGATTATATGATATTAGATAAAGAAGTAAACGATAAATTAAAAGTTATACATTTTACAGGTGTAGGAAGAAAAATAAATGAGAATTATTTGTTGTAGATTTGGTAAAAAATTTACTCAATGGCACGTTGATAACCTAAAACATATGATAGACGAATACTCTGGTCTAAAGTATGATAGTTTTGAAGTTATAGAAGATGACCTATATGGTAATTGGTTTAACAAGTTTCAGATGTACGAAAAGTTCCGAGATGGTGAAAATCTATATTTTGATTTAGATGTGATAATCTATAATAAATTACCTAATCTTATAAGAGAAAAATTTACATTATTAGATGATACATGGTGGAGAGAGCCTGCTCATACACCTTTAAACTCATCCATAGTATCTTGGACAGGAGACGTATCCTATATATGGGATAAGTTTAGAAAATATGATGAGTTTTTTATAGACACTTACACTAGAGGTAGTGACGAGTGGTACTATAAAAATATAAAGTATGAAACCTTTGATAGGATATGTCCTTCAATAAAAGACTATCTCTACTATAAACCTTTATCCTACAGTATGTGTACACTCGGTCAAATGCACCATCTACAAGAAAAAGGATGGTCAGGTTGGTATTCTAATTATTTTTTACCTATACATTGAATAGCCGCTGAAAGAATATCTAATTTATTTTTAGCTTTTCTTAATTCTTTTTTAGCGTCTTCATTTGTAGATTCTTTGATAGAGTTTAGTTCAAATAAAGCAAGTTTTAAAGCAAAAACGTGATCCGCATTATCATCATCCTCAAACAAAGAAGTTACTAAAGTTGGATAAAATTTAGTATCAATCCTTTCACTATCCATAATAAGACCATCTTTTTGTGCAATTCTTATCACAGTTTCTTCAAATAACTTTCTTTCATCTTTAGATTTTTGATATGTAGACTCGTGTAGTTGATCCAGGTTCATATATTTTGATAAAGCTTTAAATTGTTCTCCATTTTCATCATATGGTATAATGGTAGTAAAAACACCTTTTTTATCTTCAGTTGTTGTTTGCACTTCTATATTTTGTCGTTCATTGTCTATAAAATATGCAGTTAAAAAATTATCTTTTAAATATTCTTCAGTTATCATTTCGGTTCTCCTTTATATAATTATATAGGTCAATTTTTGGTGACCATCCAATTGTATTTAGTAGGGTATTATCAGCAAGGTTATCTAATCGTTCAAACGCATTTCCCACAACACGTTTACAATCAATTTTAAAATAATCCATCAACTCTATAAGATTATTTGTTTTTCCTGAACCTATATCTGTAATACCCTTTAAGTTTGATTTAATCAAACTGTCTATCGCTCTCACTAAATCGTCAACGTGTATAAAATCTCTACTATGATTTGTGTTAATGTAAGGAACATCATTTCGTAATATTCTTGGTATTAACATTGTATCTCTAGCATTAGGACCATATACGGTTGTAAATCTCATACCAACACTATTTTCTGGAGCAATTTGCTCAAGGCTATACTTACTCATAGCATATGGATTTTTCCAAGGCTCGTGTGCTGTTGATGAACTTGCGTATAAGATTCTTGTGTCTTTGAAATAATCAAAAAGTCTTTGACCTGCGATTACATTTTGTTCCCAATATTCTGTAGGTCTATCTAAACTATCTCGTACACCAGAAAGGCCAGCAAGATGTATAACTAAATCTACGTTATATTTTAAGTCGCAAGTAAGCAGATCATTGCCTGTTTGTTTATCCAGACAAATTACTTTGTGATTAATTTTTAAAAAGTTGAATAGGTGTTGGCCTATAAAGCCTTCACTACCAGTTAATAATATATTCATAATTCATAATATAGTTTTTAAATCTATTTATTAAGATTTTATAATTCGTAAATAATATGTGTTACTTGTTACCGCTGAACCATCAGGAAACTCTTGTGCTCTATAATCATCAGCGTTTACAAACAATTGTTGATAGTTACCAGAACCATTTAAAATAGTATCTGCAATACCAGAACCTCTTGTATTACCTGTTGCTACAGTTCCTAACGTGTAACTTAAAGCGTATCCATCACTTGATGAAGCAGCTGTATATCTAACCCATTCTTGTAGTAATGAATCAAATGCAGCCGTTGTAAATTCTTTAACGTCATTAGAACCATCCAAGAAGAACGGTTCGGTATATGTTGCACTTACACCATCAATTCTATGTAAGTAATAGTTTGTAACTGTTGTTGGTTGGTCAAGTGTTTCAGGAATACCACCAGCAGTATATAAAGATGTATCTGCTCTTGTATCTGAAAAGATTGGTGTTGAAGCACCAGACACTTCAGTTGAACCTGAAACAGAAGCTGTAGTTGCAATATGATATGTTCCAGCTTGTGATGATGTTACTGAACCAGAAGCTAATAAGTCAATTGCAGGATGTAAAAATGTATCTTTTACATCTGTTAAAGACATCGCTTGAATTTGACCACTTGCGTTATAATACACAGGCCAAGTTTTACCAGTATCACTTGTAGGTGTTACTGAAGCATTTGCTGAACTAATTTTGTCGTATGTTACTGTAACTGTACTTGGTTCTGCTGTTGTGGCTTCACTTGGGAATGCTGTTGTACTTGTTGACTGTGCTCCCGCTTGCTTTCTTGTATCTGTAATACTTCCGATATTACCACCAGAACCTACAACGGATAAAGCAACACTAGGGTTTAGTGAATATTGATAGACTGCTCTAGCTACGATTGCATCGACCATAGTAGTGTCCATCTCTCGTAAGTCTCCGCTTACGTTATATAAAGGTTTTCTTACTGCCATAATTTCTCCATTTTTTCCTATGGTACCACTTTCATATAGTAAGTACCTTACTTATTTCTATATTTATACATGTATTAAGCGCCAGCTCCATACATAGTTTTTACTACTGTTCCCGCAGAGTCTAATATCTGCAAAGACACTACACTTTTTAGTTGATCCTGACCTATAGCATCATTTGCAATATTTGCCTCAGCTATTGTATCAGTTCCTATCATACTTCCAGTTATTACTCCTGAACTACCTGTAGTTATTACTGTACCATCTTCGTCTGGTAGTGTAATTGTTCTATCAGCAGTTGGGTCTGTGACTGTTAGTATTGTTTCAAATGCGTCATCTGTTGTACCTTCAAAAACTAATTTAAAAGTTGCATTTAAATTTATATCAGATCCAAATCTTACAGGACCTGTTGTATTTAATATGTTTGTATTAGCTGCTGATGGATTAATTTGTGTAGATCCTGCTGTAATTGTTCCAGACGCTGTTACGTTATCATTTATTGTTACAGTACCACTATCACTTGAAGAAATTGTATTTCCAGAAACATCAATAGTACCTAGTCTATGTGTGCCTGTACCATTTGCGTTAAGATTTCCTGGTATAGTAACATCATTAGGTAATGAAAATGTAACTGTATCTGTAGCTGAAACTGTAGCTGTAACTTGATTAGCTGTACTTGCAAAAGTAATTGTTTGAGTATTAGAAACTGTTTGAGTATTAGAACCGTCAGTAATATCAAATCCTAAACTTCCAGAAATAGAAGTATATAACTCATTTACAGCACCAATTACTGATGTTGCAGTAATACCAGAATCAAGTGTAGCAATATCACCAAAATCTTGTGATGATAACGCATTAAACTCGGTTCTAAATTCTTCGAGTGTTTGTGTTGCTGATATTGTTCTTGCAGCCATTATTTTTTAATTACCTCTTTTAATAATTTTTTAATTTCAAATAATTCATTTTTTAAAGTATTTATCTCTTTTACTGTATCTCTAAATACGTCACCTTGTTTTTGTCTATTCTTGTGACGTGACATATAAGTTTGATATTCACTTTTGTTTACATTTACAATTGCGTTAGAACTTGTATCTCTAACTAAACTTGCAAACCCTTCAACTTGTAATTTTGTCATATTAGATAGCCAATGCAATACCTCTCATATCTCTCAATACAGGTGGATATGATGAATTGGTTCCTTTCATTACTATTTTAAGTTGGAATGATGTAAAGTCGTGTATATCGGTTGCTGAATATTTGTATTCTCTAAACGTACTATCATCCTCAGCGGGTGTTATTGATACGTCAGGACTTCCGTCCGTGTTAAATGGTGTCCAGCTTATATCGTCAAGTTGTCTTTCTTCATCTGGTCCTGAAACTCTAAAATACATTTCTACTTCAGATGTTGCTCTAATGTTTGCAGTCAATCTTATGTCTAATGCTTTAGAGTTGTTTTCTAAAATAACTGGTTTAGTACAATACACAGCAGCTGATGATGTTCCTAAATTATTTGTATCAGTAAGATAATCTGGAGTATTGCTTGAAGTAGGACTATTTAATCTATTTGAAATTGTAAATGCACTCATTCTTTGAGTATCTAATACAGGAGAAAGTTTAGTATTTACAGTTGTCATTTCTAATATTGTATAGAAAGATTTGCCAACACCTTTTGCTGCAACACCCAATGCAGTATCTCCTGACTCATTTATTTCACTTGCAACCATTTGAGGTGATGTGAAAAATAAGTTATCATTATTTACAACGGCAAGTTTATTTGCAGCTGATGTCAACGTAAATTGTGTTTCTGATCCGTGTATTGATTTACCTGTAGATGTTCTTACAAAATAATCTATAGTTGTACCAGGTACATTCATTGTTTGAATACCACCTAAATTTAAAACATCAAATGTTCTATTTTGAGTTGCTGTAACTGTAGCACCACCAATATCACCTGTTGCAGTTGCTGTGCCAGAACCTAAAGTTATGTCATAACTGTCTAAAGTTACATTTGAAATACTTGTATATGTTCCATTAATTGGATCTGTAGTTGTATCTATTCCATTGTATGTTCCACTTGGAATACCAGCAATTGTTACTGAATTGTTTGTACCATTCATACCGTGATTTGGATGGAATACTCTAATTACACTAGAACTATTTGTTGTTCTTAAAGGATTATTTTTTAATGTTCTTGTAGATAAAGTGTCGTTTGTTAATGTGACTGTACCTGTAACTTGACTAAATTCTGCTCTTCTCAATTTGAATTTCATATCTTCATTTTGTTCAGCAGACCATGTCATACCATTTTGAGATTTAAATAATACACCAGCATAAGGTTGAGCCGATATTGTTCTATTTGAGTCTAATGATGTTTCACCTATTCTTGCTACGTAAGCATTGTAATCTTGTGAGTTAGCCATTACAACAAAACAATACTCTACGTTGTTTTGTATATACACTGGACTTGAAAATGTAAATTTAGTTGCAACAGTACCATCTGTACTTGTATTTACATCGCCAGGATTTAAAGTTACTTCCGAGAATGGTAATATTTTTTGTCCTGGATAACCATTAACAACATCTCTAACTTGAACTGTAACTGGTATAGCACTATCTTTTGTACTAAAGAATATATCAATTGAGGTTAAGAATACTCCACCCTCATCATCAATTAAAAATGTTTGTGCTAAAGGATCGTGGTAACCAACTTGTCTTTCTTCCGTTCTTGTAGATGTTCTTGTAATAGACTGTGTTTCGGTAACACTTCTCATTTCAACACGAGCTTCTCTACTTGATAAAATAGTTTCTCTTACAGTTTCTAATAAACCTCTTGCAACATACTCAACGTTTGCAGCTGTTTCTACGTTTGCATTTGTTAAACTATTTGAAGAAGAACTTGTTAATCTGAATAATCTTTGACCTGTTCTCCATCTAGGATTTGAACTAGTTTTAGGATCAGGTATTGCAAAAGTACCTTCAACTCTACCATTTGAATCTGTAATTAAATTACCACCCAATGAACCACCATCAGGTGTTACATATGAAGATATGTCAACATTATCAAAGAATGGATAAACTTTTGTATTTGGTTTTAATCTTGTTGCAACAAATGTTAATGTTCTACTTCTAATAAAAGGAACAAATGCAACAGAAACAACTCTATCACCAATTGATGTTCTTACTGTTTCTGGTATTGCAACTGCTCTAATTCCTGTTCTTGTTTGCGATACTTGTTGAGCAGTAGTTACTTCTTCTTTTGCAATTACTCTCCAACCATGACCACCTCTTTTTTCGTATGTACCAACTCGTCTTCTTTCAGTTTCTATAGGTCTTCCTGTCCATGTATCTTGCCATGAATTCCAAACTGTTGACATAGGAAATTCAGATAACTGTCCACTATTACCAGTTTGTCTTGTTAAGTTATCCCAACTACCATTAGGATTATTAATAACAAGTTCTGGTGCTCTTTCTGTTTCTTTCCATTCATCTCCTGGAGGTGTTAATTCTATTGAACCTATCCATGTAAATACACCAAACGGATTGACGTTGATAGCCTTACTTGCATAAGGTTGATCTATTAAAGTTGCTTCTGTATATGGTAAAGTTATTAAGTCACCAGTCTTTTGATAATTTGATGTTGTTCTATCAGCTGCAGTAATTTCTGTACCGTCATCATCTCTTTCAATTAACTGTATAGCATCTTCGTGGAATGTAGGTCGCATTTCACCCTTTGCATAGTCAATAGAAACTTTATAATCTTTATTTCCTATATCTCCAATATTGTGACCTGTAAAGTTATCTACTACGAAACCATTTTTAAATCTATCAAAACCATTTGAGTCTTGTATTTGTAAATTTTGTGCAGCTGTTTCTAATAATGAAAGTTGAGTATAATACTCTACAGTATCAATTCTACTTTCTATACGACCAATATCTCTCATTGTATATCGTTTATTATCAACGTGTTCTATTCCAACTTCCGAAGTGTCTAAAGTATATGACGGTATATACAATGTGTATAAATGCATTGCATTATCTAAAGTACCAGGAACTCTAGGATTAATTGAACTTGCGCCTTTTAAAACTTTAAAGTTACCATCTTTGTCTAAAAATATTTTATCTACTCTTCCTAAGTAATACTCAAAATCTGATCTTATGTCTGAATTAAATTTAATTGGTTGTACTACTGAAGCACCTGTACCATCAAATGATCTATCTTGGTTACCAGAGTCTATAGTTGAATCGTCATCAACTCTAGGTCTAAAATCTAAACTATCTCTTAACTCATATCTTACACCTGTTGTTGAAGAAGTATAAGATGGAATATTTTCATAATCAATAACTCCTGAATATGAGTCAACATCAAAGTAATCACCAGAACTGTGAGTGAAATAATCAAAGTCAATCAATAGTCTACCTGTTGGTGTTACTTCGCCATCTTTTAATTTAATTCTACCAATGTCATAGAAGTTATCTCTTTGACCATTATCTAAATCAAATCTGTCTGTAATATTTGTATCACTTGAAGTTGCAACTGTACTAAAATCAGCAGCCATATAAATTGCATTTATTTGATAAACATCAGCCTTAGCTAAACCTATTGTTCCACTTTCAATTGTTGTTTGATCTGAAATAGAAACTGTTGCACCTGAACTTAATGATTTAGATTTAGAAGTTCCAATAGTTTTATTTAAAGTTAATAAAATTTTTATATCGTGTGAAGCGTAGTTAGCACCGAAATCAATTGTTAAAATAGTTTTAGCAACATTTAATGAAAATATTACTGTACCTTCGTGGTTATTTCCAGAAAGACTTAAAATGTCTCCTACAGCACCTGTTCCACCAGAACCTAAACTTGTAATTGAACATGTGAAATCACTTTCTGTTAAATCAGCAAACGTTTCATTTACACCTGCTGAGAAAGTTGCGATACCATCTCCTGTTAAAGATGTAATTTCATGTTTTCTAAAAGTATATGTTGTATCTGAAGCATTACTGTTAGAAGTTGTTTTTAATGTTTTAATATTACTGTAAGGTAATTTAAATATAGAAACATTTTTTTCAGGTGATTGTGATTTTGCACGTCTTCTTGTTACAATTGTTTTTGTAGAAGCAGCTGCAGTTACACTTGATAATGTTAAACTTGAATTTGAAATAATAACTTCTACTATTTTTGTTTCTATATTTCCACTATCATTTGTAAATGAAATTGAGTCACCAACTCTTAATTCTTCAGTAAATCTTGTATTAATACCTTGTACATCAGCAGAACTTGAACCAACGTCAATTGATCCAGTCAAAACAAAGTTATCTCCATTTGTAGCATCTAATGCTGTATCAGCAGTAAATGTTGGACTACCCGCCATTGCAACTTGTTTAACTGATGGTAAATCAAATGCAGTAACGCCTTTTAAACCTACAGCATCTGATTGAATAACAGCTGTGTTACTTGAAGTACCACCTGTAATAGTTTCTTCAGTAACAAATACACCTTGTACATTTGAAATTACAACAACTCCATGTGCAGCTGTTCCACCTGAACTATAACCAGTGAATGCTGATGAATCTATAGATGTTGTTCCGTCTGTGTCATATAATTCAAATGTTGTACCTGATGGGTTTCTAACTGTATAAACATTACCATTAACTTCAGTCATACCAGATACACTTGAAATTGTAACTTGCTGACCTTCTTTAAAATTATTATTTGCTGTAACTACAGCAGGATTAGCTTGACTAATACCTGTAATTGTAGCACTTTCAGTTGTAGAATGTGTTTGTACAACACCAGTTGCACCTGAAGTTCCACCAGTTACAACTTCTCCAGTTGTAAATGATTGAGCTGTTCTAATATTTAAATGAGTAAACAAAACAATATCAAAAAGATAATGTTTGTAAATAGCACTTGTTAAACTTGAACTTGAAAAAATATTTGCTGATGCAGTACCAGACGAATATTCAAAACCTCTACTTTTTGCTCTTCCTATTTGTGTTATGGAAGATTCTGTTCCTGTATTTACAGTACCACGTGAACTTGTAGCCACATTATGTAGAGTTAAACCTTTAAACGGTTCAACACCTGAAGTAGAAGCAATATCTGGAGAACCATAAACGTTGGTTACATTTACAAAGTTACCTATATCGAATCTTGTATTAAAATTATTTTGTGTTGCAAAATCTCTAGCCTTGTCAACATCAACATATGTTGTTGCTATAGTATCAATTTCATATCCTTTAACATATGCTTTTCCTGGAGAGAAACCTACTGCAAGTTTAGTAGCATCACCACCATTACCTGAAGTGTAAATACCTCTATTATTTCCTGAAATTAAATGTTCTCTTATATCTATATCAAATGGTTTTACAACGTAATCACCAGACTCGTCATATGTTCTACGAGCAAGTGTGTCTTCTAATACAGCATATTCAGTTGATCTTACTTGATTTTGTAGTGTACCACTAGATAATCTTAATAATTCATAAAAGTTGTTATCTTCAGTACTTGCTAATGCCTTTTTAGTTAGTGTAAGAAGAATTTTAAATCTGTGGGCACCTGGTGCATTTGTATTAGAAACACCTTGTGCATTATCATTTAAAGATGAATCATCACCCGAAGTTACAAAAGACTCTGTAACTGTTAAACCAACTCTATATGATGGTGTGCTTGAATATTTTTCTAATATTAAAGTTTGTCCTGAAACTTGTACATGGTATCCATTTATATAATAAACACCTTCTTGTATTTGTGCAGCTGAACCTGTTGCCGTAGTATTAACAACTACAGTTGGATTGCCTGAACCATCAGATGTTAAGGTTTCACCATCTGAAAAGGTAATTGTTGTATTGTCAGTACTATTTGTATTAAAATATTTTACAAATAATGTATCTGGATCAGTTCCATCAGTTGCAACAGAATTAACTACTTTTGCAGTAACGCCTGAAGTATTGCCTGTTAAAGTTGTTCCAACATAATCTGTTAAATTTGAAGCAGATTTAGATGTTAACTTAACAGCATAATATTTTAAGTCATATCCAATTTCACCTGGAATAATCATTGCACCTTTGTCGAAAAGGTGATCTGATAATCTTTCTATTTGATTTTGTAATTGAGTTTGTGATTGAGTTAATTCTCTAGCCTGAACAGCAAAAGCAGGTCTAAAAAGTATTCTGTGAAACTTTTTTGACTCTGTAAAATCGTCATAGTAAGGACTGACATTAAAATCAGTTGGACTTGGCATTATCTATTTTCCCCTGTTAAAACTCAATAATGAGTTTGATGTTTTCAGTTTGATCGGTTGCTCTAGTAATTTTGGTTCTGTTCTCTACATATAAAATTTCACCTGAGTCATGTTGTAATTCTGGAGCAGCATATCCAGAAGTAAATACAACTTGATCAACTGTTTGAGTTGAAGTGTCTGGTGTACCAGTTGCACTTGAACCTTGACCAGTAATTACATTTGCACCTGAAAAGGCAGTTACATTTCCATCACTATCAGCCCCAGCGTCATTATGCCTTGTCTGAATGTAATATAAAATACCGTTTACAGAATCCCATTCAACAACTTTACCAACAGCACCTGTTGTTGCTTGATTAATTTCTTCATCAGCAGTAAATGTTCCTGGTGTTGGAGAACTTGCAATTTTAATTGCATATGTTCCTCTTAATGTTGCAGCTGAAGCAGCTGTTCCACTTGCGTTGTTTGGATCTTTAATTAAAGTAATTTTTCTAAAGTCGTTTGCAGCTGTAAAGTCTCCTGAATTTGTACTTTCAGTTCCTTCTAGTGTTGTATTTAACATTACAAAGAAAGCACCTAATTCTTCTACAGCATTAAATCCGTGACCACCTTTTGGTGGAATAATAACATCTAGTTCGGCACCTGAACCAGCACCACCAGCGTTTGTTGCTGTAAGTATATCAGCGTTTCTAATATAGCCTGATGTATATCCTGTACCTCTTGTTGTAACTGTAACAGCTGTAATTGCACCTGAAGTTAAAGTAATTGAACAAACTCCACCAGTACCATCACCTTTTATTGGTACAGCAGTTATTGTTCCTGATGTTGCACCACCTGAAACTGTATAACTTGATCCTGCAGTTTTAATTTTAATTACATCTAAGGCACCATCAACAGCAGCTGAACTTACAGTTGAGTCTGTTGAAACTCCCATAAAATCTGTAGATAAGAAATTTGCTTGTTGTGACGCCGATAAAGTGTACATATATTTCCACTTATAATCGTCTGAAGTTGTAATAACTGAAGTAGAAGTGCCAGATGGTTGATCTGTTGATGTTCCACCGCCATTATTATCTAAACATTTGTAAACGTTTCTATCTGAAGTTAAAACATAAAAAGTTGAATCAAATAAAGTAGTTGCACCACTATTTGAAGTTACTCTTGTTGACGTACTGCCTGTTATAAATTCTTCATAGTCGTGTCTGTAAATATCATAAACTGTGCCAGATGTCCAGTTTCTTCTTGGTATTACAAAAGACACGTCTGAAGCTGTAATTTTCTTAGCAGCTAATAAATCGTCAAAGTTTTTAAATTCGTTTAATACACTATCACCTGGTGTAATAGGTGCAGTTTCAGTTCCTTCGTAGTCTGTTCTTCCGTCTGGTCTTGTTAAAGTACCAAATTCTTGAGCTCTACCTATTCCTAAGTAGTAAACTGTTGGAGAAGCCTCAGAAAACGATTCTGAAAACTGTTCCGCATTGTTTATTCTAAATTTGTTTGTTATAATTGCTGGCATTTCTTATTCCTCATTTATATTTATAATCATTTTATTACGATCCTGAACCATATAGTGATTTAACTACTGATCCAGAACTGTCTAATATTTGTAGTTGAACAGCACTTGTTAACTGTGTAGAACCGATAGATCCTCCTGTTACTGAAAATTCTGTGCCTGATAATGTTAAAGATTGACCTGCTGAATATACTGCTGTTTCGGCAATTACAGAAAATGTAATATTTGTAGTGCCAAATGTAATTGTACCACTAGTATTCATTACATATAATTCCCCAGCACCTGTATCTCCTTCTTGTACAAAAAAGGCATCACCTTCTCCTAAAGAATCTGGATCAGAAGCACCATAACTATCTGTATCTGTTGTTCTTGTTAATACCCATGCAGTTGCACCATCACCAACAGTTGATACATAATACACACCGTTGTGAGTTGCATTTGATTGATTGTAAATTAAAACTCTATCGTTTAAATTTAAAGCAACACCATCAATTGAAATGGCTGCTAAAGTATCTGTGTTAGTTAAAGTTGCACCTACACCTGAAGTGCCGTTATCATATGAAGCAGTTAAATTTGATGGTGCTTCTACTCTTACGGCTGTGTGATAATGAATACCTGCAGCTGCGATATTATCAACATAAGTTTTAATTGCTTTTGCTGAAGCAATTGTAGTATCTGTGCCTGCAACTGAAGTTAAATCTGTATCTAATACACCAGATGCTAAGTCAGCAACTTCAATGTTTGAAATTGAGTTACCAGTGCCATTTGCGTCAAAAGTTTTGTTAGTAAGTGTTGTTGTTGAACCTGCAGTTATGTAACTTTGTAAATCACTTATTTGACTTTCTGTAATAGAAACACCTGAATTTATAGCAGCTTGGTGTTGAGTGACACTTGATTGTGTAATATTAGCATCTGGAACATCAGCCCAAGTAACTGCTGATGATAAATCATTAGCTTCAGAAAATGAAGTAATATAACCAGAGTCATTTGTCCATTGGGATATATTGCCTGACTTGTTAGTTAAAGTATCTGTTGATGAGTCTGTGATAAAACCTGTAGTTAAAGTAGTTCCATCACCTATTGCTGTATAAATTTCATTGAAATTATCATTAACTAAATCACCAGCGGCTCGAAGTGTTGAACCTGTGCCGTCATTTGCGATTGATCCGATGTTTATTGTTTGTTTTGCCATATCTCTCTCTTACTATTTATATGTTATCCTGCATCCATTGTAATATTAGTATCATCAAATGTTGTTGTTGTTTCATCAAAAGTATTACCTGATACATCACCTATTTGTGCAGGAATTGTAAAGTTTGTTTTAAGTTTTCTTCCTTCAGCACTTGAAGTCATTAAAAAGATTGCGTTTGATCCATCTAATGATGTTCTTGTACCTTGAACTTTTATATCATTTAATATTGCAAAAGTAATACCACTACTACTAAATGAATTGTTTGCAGTAACTCCAAAAGCAGTATTAATAAATTTGTTTAAAACGCCAAATCTTGGCCCAGCATATGCAAATCCTTGTCTTACATTTACTAAATCGCCTGATGGGTTGGATAAATTTCTTCTAACTCTACTTACATAATCTATATTAATTGGCTGTGTTTTTAAAGTTACATCTCTTGTTGTTTTATCAAACTGTGTAATTGTACCACTATCTAAATCAGCTGATACACCTAATTTTGCATTTACTCTTAATGTTGTTCCATCAGTTTCAGTACCTAATCTTCTTCCAACTATAAATGAATATAATCTTGTTATTACTGATTTTAAAATTTGTGTTACACCAGAATTTATTCCTGTTACTCTTTTAATCTGAGCGTCTAGTTGAGTTTCAATTGTAATTTCACCTTGAAAATAAAAACCAGCAGAGTGAAGTGTTTTAATATAACTATCTCTCCATTCATTGATTGATCTTCCAACTCTAATAATGTATGAGTAATCCTGATACAATAAACTGTCTTGTATTTTCATTGTATCTTCAGATACCCAACCGTCTTCATTTAAAAAAGCACCATCGGTTGTAATTACACCAGCTACATCTATAGTACCTGTTGCTTGTTCTAATTTACTAACAGTCGCTGTTGCACCACCAGAACTTGTAACTGTAATATTTGTACCATACACTCCTGTTGTATCTGATAATTTTAATATGTTTGTATCTGTATTAAATGAAACTACTGTAGCAGTTATGACAGACGAACCATCTGAACCTAATCCAGAAACAGTTTCACCTGCTGTAAATGTTCCTGAAACATTGGTTACTAAAAGATATGTTGGTAAAATTATTGTTGGAGCAGGAGAGGCTTGATAATTGTATCCAGCTTCAACAACATTTATTGTTAATGCTCTTCCTATTTCAGAACCGTATGCTAAAACTTTTGCACCTGTTCCTAAACTAGATGTAACTGTAAGTGTAGGTAAAGATGTAAATCCATTACCATTAGATATTAAACGAATGTCTGTTATATCTCCTACATTGCCACCAACTTCTTGTACAACTTTATTTCCAAAGTATGAGTCATCAACCATTGTTTCATCTTCTAAAATAAGTTGACCAGAGCCTGTACCATCTTCTAATGTAACACCTCCATTAACAACAGAAACTTTAGCTGATGCATTACCAAAACTAAAATTAACAACATCACCAACTTCATAATTTGCACCACCATCATCTATAACAATTTCTTGTATTGAACCAGAACCGACTGGTCCAAGTTTTAAAGATGCTCCTGTTCCACCAGCAGTTAATGATACACTATCACCTTCACTATATAATGCACCATCATTTGTTATGACTTTATTATTAAGAATACCTGTAACTGTAACAGATATAGTTACATCTAAATCAGTATTACTTACTCCAGTTATTGTTTGTCCTGAAATAAATGTACCGTTTACTGAAGTATCTCCTAAAACTAATTCTACAACTTCTTGTCCACCAATAATAAATTTAAAAACATCTTCAACAATAGCTGTTGCCTCATTAATAGATGAATCTGTTAAATTGTTTGGTTGTGTTATAGTTTGTCCAATAAGATTTGTAGCGTCAGAATTACCAATTTCTATACAACGTAATATTTTTTTTGTATCCCATTTACCATCCGACACTCTTAAAATATTGTCTTTTGGATATCTTATCTCAGCTTCTTCGTTAAATAATAGTTTAAAAAATATTTCACTTGCACGTTTTGTTCCTTTTGCTTGATAAAGTGATTTAATATTTTTAATTAGATTTCTTTTGTTAACATCACCATCTAATGTATCAGGTATAGAAGTTAAAAATGAATTTCTAAATTTAGTTAAGAATCCTGATATAGTTTTATCCACATCAGCGTAATCTAAAAGTTGTTGTATGTTTTGAACTGGATTGGCTCTATACTTACCAATGTTTGCTTGAGCGCCTGAAGATGTGCCTGTAATTAATTCACCTTCTATAAATTTATTTTGATGTGTAACAAATAAACGAGAACCTGCGTCAACATCTTCTACTAAAACAGTAGCAGTTGCACCTGAAGTAGCGCCTGTAATTGTTTCACCATTTATAAAATCACCATATGATGTATCTTCTAAAAGTATTCTATCTGTAGAATCATCTTTGTTTACATTTGTACCATCTAATAATAAAAAATTATTTACATTAGCTGAACTATCTAATTGAAGATGATCTGGATCTCCAATATTTGTTAATTTAATCTCAGCTGATTCCATCAACTGATAATACGCTTTTATAAAGTCTAAAAATAACGGATGATCTTCAAGTACAAAATCAGGTACTTGTGAATTTAAAAGGTTTGATATTTTATCTTTAAAGTCGGCCATTTCATCTAATAACTACTAGTCGTGGTATATCCAATACCAGCGTTTGCTGAGCCTCCTACTAGTGTATCAGCCTCTACTGTGACTGAACTATTTGCAACATCTATTTCTAATATTTGATTTCTAATTGGAACTAAATCATTTGAATTTGGTTTTACTGTCACTTCGATAACTGTTGAAGCTGCACCTCTAATGTTTTCTATGTTTGAAACATTTAAAGAGTTTACTTCAACTTTACCTGTTGAGTAATCTATTGTACCTTGTGTACTATTACCATATGATCTTACTGAACCATCCATTCTATATCTTCTAACATTTCCTTGTCCATCATCATCCAAGAACCAAATATTTGTTGTATCACCATCTATTTTAAATCCTGTTGAAGATAAAATACCACCCTCAACAGAAGCGTGACCAGAATGTGGATTGTATAATGCGTTTGCAAAATTAATTGTATATTTTGTTGAACTGCCAATTGTAGGTATAAAAGACTTTCTTAATCTTACAGTAGTTATATTTGATAAAATACTTTCATCTGTATCATCAATTAATCCTGTAAGTTTTGAGTGTCTAAAAATTGTATCAAAAGATTGTAGGGTGTTTGCGTTATAATTTGTAATTGTAGTTATAATATTTGATTTTAATGTGTCACTAGTTTTTGTTGTAACTTTTTCATCAAATTTAATTGTTGATGTTAAAAGTACATTTGTAGTTTCTGGATCAACAATTACAGGTGTTACTGAAGCAACTGAATATTTTTTTAAGTCTGTTACTATTCTTGCCTTTGTAGAATCTGTAAGATTAGAACCACTTGTTGGTAAAATAGAAATATAAACTCTACCATAAAAAGGTGTTTCAGCATCTTCACCACCCCAAGCAGAAACTGCTTGTGTGTTAGCGTAGAGTTGTTTTACTTTTGATTTATAATCTTCTATTGTTACAGCTCTGTCTTGTGATGAATAAAAATCAGGAGTATTTCTTTTTATACTTTGTAATGACTCTGGTTCAGCACCACCTTGTGCTGACGAATTTACTGTAACGGTAATGTCTGTAAAACCTGAAATAGAACCTGAAAGAGTAAATGCTGTAGCACCATTTGCTTCTGTTTTATTAGTTACAACATAACTTACATTTATAATGTTTCCGTCATCTAATTTTTTACCAATTACACCATCACCAAAATAAATTTCGTATTGACCATCCTCTGCTTCTTGTAAAAAGAAAACTTTTGATGTGCCATCTAATTCTGTAATTGAGGTTGCTTTTGTATAAACATTTGTAGTAACATCTGAAGCACTATTTTGAATTACAACTTTAATTGTAGTTGTGTCAACTCTATCACTTGATATTAAAAACCTTTGATCAATGTCTTGTTCATCATAAGTGTAATTGTAACTTACATAAGTTCCTTCATAAACATTTAAACTTTGTGCAGTATAAACTCCGTCAACAGGTTGAACTGTTTTATCAGCAACCGTAACGAATGAATACGTAAGATCATCTATTGATGATGTAAATTTTGTACCTGCTGGAATTGTAATTATTGATCCTGTACCATCATTGATTACTAATTTTAAATCAGCGATTGGTGCTCTAGCTGAATTGGGAGTATAGCCAACCAATTTGGCCAATGAAGCAACACTACTTCTTAATTGTGCTGTATCTAAAAACATTTCATTGGCAACAAAGTTAGCATTGTAAGCCAAATAGTGTGTATTATAAGCAAGTAAGTCTAATAAAATTGCTAATGAACTTCCTTCGAAGTCGTAATCTTTAAATTCGTTTTGATTGGATAAAAATCTTTTAAGTGAACCTTTTATATTTTCAAAATCTAATTCTGATATGTCTAGTCTGTGTGAACTCATATTATCTTACTCTTTGTAAAAATGTTGATACTGAAACTGGTGCTTCTGTGCCGTTAATTAAGAATGAAACCATAATATTTAATCCATTATTTTCTTCATCATTTTGAACGACAACATCCTCTACTGAAACTCTTGGTTCATATTTTTCAATTGCCATAGCAACTCTATCTTTAATGATAACTAATAATGGTTCAGTTATATTTTCAAATAAGAATCCTCTTAGGTTACATCCAAAGTCAGAATTAAAAGGTCTTTCATACTTATTTGTTAAAATTATATTTTTAACAGCTCTTTTAATTGCCTGTACATCAAATAATTTTGCAACATCCTTTGTAGCAGGATTTTTAGTAAAACTCAAATTTAAATCACTATAGATTCGATTTGATCTTTTACTTTTATTTGTTGTTGTTGCGTCATAGTTTGAAAAGGCCATATCAATATTTATATGAATTATCTGCCGTTTACTAAAACGTTTAAGGATCCTGAAATCATTGCACCTGCGTCAGCACTATCACCTATACGTCCCCAAGGTATACCACCTATTAATACATTTAACGATCCTTGTTTCAACGTTGATGAGTGAGTTTGACAAGGCGGAATATCAGGTGGAACTAAATGAACTACTGTTGGAGTACCTAAAACAGCACCTACAATACCGTTTGCCTTAACTGTTCTAACTAAAGATATTGCTAAACTTGTAATTGCGTCACATCCATGACCAGTTGTAAGTTTATCTCCCTCTCTTACGGCCATATTAACCTTTTCCTTGCCCGTTATACGCTTTCCAACTACGTTTTTTAGATTTATTCATTGATGAAAACTTAACACTTCGTTTTTTCTTACCTAATGATGATTTTTTATAGTTTTTTTCCCTTGCAACGAAGGTTTTACTTAATTTTGCCATTATCTACCTATTTTTTTCTTTCTACCAAGTGGTAATTGTATTGAAGATACGATTTTTTTGCCTTTTTTACTAATATATTCAAATCCAATCAGTTGATTCTTAAAATTCTCTTGGACTGACTTAACAGCCTTCTTAAAACTTGTATTTTCTTTCTTTTCTTCTTGTCCTGATTCGTTCCAGAACAGAAATTCACGCATTTTTGCCATAATTTCCTCAATTTTTAGTTAATTTCTACTATTTATAACGGTTTTTGTTCTTCTTTTGTTCTTTATGTGCCAGAATACCGACTAGCTACGGAAGAATCGGACAATTATTCCATTTTTTTGTTGATTTTTACATAAAAATACGGTATATTAGTAGTATATGAAAAACAAAAACACAAATATGAATATGGCAATTGTTAGAAACATTGCATATAGACAAATCAGTAAGATAAACAAAAACGTAAAAGAAGTTATTGAAGTTGATAACACTCTTTTAAAGATGATTGACATTAATATGAAAAATGCTATTAATAAAATCATTAACGACTATAAGGCATACGAAGAAACTGGTATAATAAAAGTAAAATAATAAAAGGAAACACTATGACACTACAAAAAAATGCACTTAATCAAATTGAGGCTTATAATCAGTTAAGATACAAAGAAGAAACTATGAAAAAAATAAAAGAACATACATCGGCAGTTATGTTTGTTATTTTTCTATTCAGTATGATCGGATGTGCTGGTGCTGTAGAAGAAAACAACTTTATGATAGGTGCCATGATGGCCTTAACAGGAATAGTAACTGGTTTAATATCAATCGCATTACAAAACAAATAGGAGAAAACATTATGAATATAACTAAATTTAATGAAATGATGAGTACAATGACTATTAAAGATTTAAATAGTATGAAAAATATGATTAACAATGTTATAAAAGACAAAGTTAAAAATTCTATGGTTGTTGGACAAAAAGTTAACATTGTACAAAAGACTAAAAAAACACCTGGTGTAATTAAAAAGATTATGCAATCGAAATGTTTAGTACAATGTAATATTACAACTTATAGAGTACCAATGACTATGTTGGAGGCTGCATAATGAATAATAAACAATTAAAAACTGCAATTAAGAAACTTGAAAAAAGACTTGCTTATGGAAACAAATTACTTAAAACAAAATCTTTATTTCAAGTAATACAAATAATGAAAACTAAAAAGGACATATAACACTATGACTATGGTAACACAAACTGCAAAAACACTTGATGAAGGAATTACAAATCTAATGGCTGGTGCCAAATCTGATTATGTAAAATGGTCAACAATGGGTGGCAAAGAACTTACTGGTTATTCTAAAGAACAAGTTGATAATTGGGATTCTAAAACATCTATAAGACCTGGTAAAAAGTACATTAAGATTGTACAAGAAAACGGCGTATTTTGTTTTATTGTAAAAGAAGATTTTAAACATTTTAAAAAAGGTGATATATTGAAAGCCGCTGGTTTTAATGCACCTGCTTTAAACTCACCAAGAGGAAATGTATTAACAGGTAACTATCCAATACAATGGACAGGACCTTTATATTTAAAATAAACTAACAAAGGAGAACATTATGACAAATGAACAATTAAGAAACGAAATTATTAACGTTGCAAAAAAAGTTGGTGCCACAGATGTCAATGTAGTTTGTGGATCATTGTTTTGTAAATTTAATAAAAATATTCATAACGTGATGGCTGAAAATCTTAAAACTGTTTTACAAAAGTTTTTTGATAAAAAGAAACCAAATGATACGTTAGTTAAAATGTCAGGTGCATTACCTGATTATGAATATGCCTACGACTTTATGCCTGTGGTAGATTTTAGATTAAACGAATACGGAATATAATGAAAAAACTTTTTATATACTATCTGTTATTTACATTTGTACTATCTATTGGTGTTGTTTTTGCTGATCATGGCAATGAGAAATATTGTTTTGATTGTATGCACAAGTACAAAATTGGTGATAAAAAAAATAACACATATGAGTTTGAGTTTGATTTGCAAACTAACGAATTATCAAAAACAGTTAATGAACAAATATCAGACAAAAAAACAGGACTTGTAAGTTATCTATTATGGGAAAATAATAAGATTATAGTTGATCAAAATAGAAAAAGTAAATACACAGGACCATATCCTTCACACTCAATTGGTAAAAGTTTAGTATCTGTTGTTACAGGTTATGCTTTATGTGGTGGTTATATTAATCATACAATTTTTGATAGAATAGATTATCCAACTGTAGCTAATACTTTATATGAAAATCAAAGATTGATTGATTTACTCAATATGCAGGCAGGTGATGATGAAATATTAGGTGAAAGAATTTACGGATGGGACAACCCTATCAAAGGTAAAGGTCCTAATGTTAATACAATACCGATTAAAACTGCTATGAAAAGATACTTTAAAAATAAAGATGGTTTAGAACCTGGTACTTATTATAATTATAGTGCTATGACAACGAATGTTATAATTAACTATGTTATATACAAAACTGGTGATGATTGGGAAAAATTACTTCACAAAGTATTTGTTGAAGACGCAAAAGTTAAAAAAAGAGTTTATTTCGGCAAAACATTAAGAATAAAAGATGGTAACAGAAAAGGTGAATATGGTAGATATTCTTTTTGGGCTCAAAGATATGATTATTTAAGAATTGCAAAATTAATATTAGATCATTGGAATAATGATACTTGCGTTGGTAAATATTTAAAGACAATGTATGAAAATAGAATTGATAAACAGTTTATTCAGTATAGTAAGTTTAGAGGTAACCATAGTGCCACTCAAAGTTATGGTGGTCAATTTCACTTTGATCCGATTGGTATTAATGACAGACCTATTTTAATGATGGATGGTGCTTGGGGTCAACAAGTAGTTATTGATTTTGATAATAATAGAATTATTACTGCTCATTCTACAGATAGACATTACGACTATTACAGTTTGATTTATTTACAACTAAATCAGGATGATGGACAAAGTAAGAGAAAGAAATGTAGAAAATACATTAGTGCTGAATATTTTGTATTAGAACCTTGTTAATATGGATAAGGTCCAACAATTAATGCAAACGCAACTAATAATATAATAAGTGTTCCTGTAACGTAGTAATTCATAGGAAACCTCCTATCTATTTTTTAATAACAGTTTTAATTTTTCGTACCAATAGATACCACCTTCTCGTAGGTCTTCATTGGCCGTTCTTAATTTTTCTAATCGTTTGGTTAAGTCTTTTAACGATTTTTTATCTAACGTCCTTTTACGTTCAACTAACTTTTCTAATTTACTGATTACATTATCTATAGACACACAAGTATATGATGGTATTTTAGGTGCCTTTTTCTTTAAAGACGTAAGTGTAATCTTCTTAGGCTCTTTAGGCATAAGTGTAAGTCCTCTTGTGGGTTAATTCGACAATGTTCGGAAAATAAAATATAAAATTATATGCTAGTATTTATATTATTTAAGATAATATTTGCTATTTTATTATGACCGTTTTGATTAGGATGATTATCTTTTTTATATTCTGTGAAGGTAGTTAAGTCAGATATAAAATCTGTTTTCTTATTTAATTTATCATATAATGAATAACCATCAAGTTGCATTAAGGTTGGCCAACCTATAAAATTATTTTTATCTATCGAATGATAAAGCTGAAAATCTACCAATGCACTAGACAATTCTTTGTTAAAATCATTTTGAACTACGTCTAGGTTTCGTATTGTATCTGCTCTTTGTGATGAACCAAATGTGAAATCTAAATTAAACTCCGTTCCTAAATTTGATAATTGTTGTAAAGGTACAGCTTGTACCATCTTATATGGTATATTATTAAATTTTAAAAAGGTTTGTAGTAAGTACATATATCTAATTGATTGTTTTACCCTATAAAACATATCGCCTCTTAAAGGGTCTGTGTATAATACACTATCCCAAATATAATCTTTATTATACCTTTTTTTATCTCGGGTTGAAAAAAGCCCATTCACGTAATAATCATTTTCGTTTTTCCTATATTCAAAATCTGTACGCTTTGCCTCACTCCAAGCAACAATAACTAAACCAATATTATTTCTTTTGTTTTCATTCATTGATGAAATATTATCAATTAAAGAAGAGCAAATATATTCGTTTCCTGAAGCTATTTTTCCATAATTTATTAAATTCATATCTAACTTATCAGCTAACATACTTGGCCATCTATTATAATTACGTACAATATTATCTGAAACATTTATATCTTCAGATAATTGATTTGGGTCAGTCCAACTACAGCCACTTACTATTAATATCTTTTTATGCATGAATATATTTATTATAAATAAAAATATGAATATTGATGATATTTTAAAAAAAAGAAAACACGTTTATGAATTTGAAAGTGAAATAATTCCTAGTAAAGATTTAATTAATTCACTTTTAAAACGAACTTGGAAAGTTACTCCTTCAAAAAATCAATTTATGGCATATACAATACACATTGTAGGCCCAAATGAAAAATCTATTAAAGAATCAATTTATAATATATGTACAACAAATGAGGCACAGACTAATACCAACAACACTACTATTGATAAACCTAGATTAAATGAAAATTTACTTTGTTTATTAACTGCACCTTACAATTTAATTTTTACAAACAGACTTGAAAATGAACCTAACAAGGAACAAGAATACTTAATTAGTAAAGGTGTTTATTATGAAGCTGTTGATCCTAAAAAATTTGAAACTTTATATTCAACCAATTCTATCGAAGTTGGTATGTTTGTAAAGATACTTACAACATTGTGTTTAGAAAACAATTTAGATGTTACTTATACAAAGTGTTTTTCTGCAAATTACAAAGACTGGATAAAAACAATACCGTTTGTAAAAACAAGTCCAATAATGATTATGTCTATTGGTAAAGGAAAAACATTTAAAGAACCAAAAAAGTATAATGGAGAAATAACTGACCTACGACCAAACTTTGAAAGAATTATTAATTGGATATAAATGAAAACTGTTATATTATTAATTGACTTTGAAGGACATAAAATACTTGCTGATGATTATGTAAATGATTTAAGATATAGTACCCTTCAACAAATAACTGAAAACACATCCATAGATAGGAATAGTTGTATTATATTATCTATTGGTAATAGTATTAGAGATAAGAAATTGCAAGAAATACGAAATATTGCTGTAAATGAGAGATGGAAATGGCTAGATATTCAAAATGTTAATTCTAGTGTAGAAGATATTGAACAATTATTACTACAAACACTTAACTTTCAAATGCAAAATTACAACACTCAAATTGTCATAGGAGGTTGCAATACCTCGGGATGTGTGATAAAATCTAAATTGTGTAGTGCAAAATATTTTTCAGAAAAAAAATATAAAACAAATATAGTATTACCTATGTGCGCTGAATATGAAGCTTCAGGAATAAATGATATAGAGAAAAATATGAAAGCATTTGCTAGAGTTTATAATTATGTAAAAAGAAATAAGTTAAATTATATTGATATAGTAGAAGTAATTAACGATATTGAATTTATAAAAATAGATACTTAATATAGGAATAAATAAAATTATGAGTGACTTAAATAATAAGCCTGTGAAAGATATTGATGATATGCACGATAAACAGGTTGAGAAAATGCTTACAAAGGGTGGTCCAGGTGATCGCTCAACACCTGGTAATGTAAATACTGAAGAATGGTGGAAATGGGAAAATCTATCAGATAAAACAAAACTCAAAGCTACTAAAACTATACCTGGACAACCACCAGAAGACAAGTCAATTTTACAACAAGCAAGAGATAAAGATATATGGTTTTGTACAATACCATTTACACAAGTCTATAATGAGATAAGTGGTAAATACAGAGCTTGTTGTTTTGGTAAAGATGCTGAACACGAAACTATTAAAAATACCACGTTAAAAGAATGGATGGTTGATAGTGAATATATGAATAGTATTCGTAAAGAAATGCTTGATCCTAAAACAGACTTTAAAGCAGTTAATGATATATGCCGAAGATGTAGAAGTGATGAGGACAAATACGGTAGAAGTAGAAGAACAAACTGTTTAAAAATTCATACTAACGATAAAGAGTTTTGGGATAATATTCAAAAAAATGTTGAACTATACAATGCAAGTGGTAAGTGGGCCTTTGATGAAAGAATTTTAGAAATACAATTAAAAGTATTTGGTTCAGAATGTAACCTTGACTGTTTTATGTGTGTACACGCTAATTCAACAACTAGACAACGTGTTGCTGAAAAGGGTGTTTGGAATGATGCTGTATTTGGTGAACGAGGTAAAGTTAGAGAAGACTATATGAAACTTGTAATGGCAGATAAAACTGAAGGTGTTACTGAACAAGTACTTGAATTATTACCTTACGTTAGAAGTATTAAAGTGATTGGTGGTGAACCATTAATTATGAAAAAACATTATGAGTTATTAGAAAAGGTTATTGAAAGTGGCCATGCAAAACATATCTATTTAAAATATCAAACCAACTTAACTAAAACTAAAAAAGGTAGACACAATATATTTAATTACATTCCTCATTTTAAAAATGTATCTATGGTCGCTTCAGTAGATGGTATTGGTAAAACTATTGAATATATGAGAAGAAGAACTGAATGGGAAGAAGTTGTAGAAAATATAGAGATGTGTCGTAAACACCCTAACGTTGTCGTTGACTTTAATGGTTTAGTTTCTAATCTTTCAGTTATGAGATTTTACGAAGTTATTGATTGGTGTAAAGACAATCCTGTTATTGACCAATTGAATTGGGCAATGATTGACAAACCTAAACATTTAAGACCTAATAACTTACCAGAAAAAATTAAGAAGTCGTTAATACCAAAATATAAAGATTGGCCTGATATAATAGCTGCATTGGAAAGACCTGCTGATCCAGATGTAGATTTACAAAATGTATTTGATTATATGTTAAAGGCAGATAAATTCTATGAAGGCACAAAATGGGAATCACATTTGTTTGAAGTGTTTCCTGAACTAGAAGAATTTTATGATCCTACTAAACATAGAGATCATAACGAACAAGCAAAAATATTTCAAACATGGGATAAATCAGTAAAAGAAGCTGAAGAAGCTTCAGATACAAATATAATATAATGTGGGAAGATTTGATAAAGAAACGAAGACAAGTAAGAGCTGCATGGGATAACGAAAAGATTCCAAGTAAAGAAGAAGTCAATACATTATTAAAAAAATGTTTAGAGTTAACACCATCTAAAAATAATTTACAACCATTTAAAATACACGTCATAGGACCTGATAATAAAAAAGAACTAGATATTATTACAGGTATATGTGCTTTACATAAAACAGGTAGTGTTGCAAAGTATGAATTAGAAATGGATACTAATACAGATTTGGGTTTACATAATAAACGTCCACCATATACATTATTGTTTACCGTAAGATTAGCCAATGATAATCAGTTTACTGCTGAACATGAAAATAGACATAAGCAAACTGATATAGATGTAGGTAGAACAGATAAAAGATTTTCACAATCTGATCCTAATACGTTTAGAAGAACTGCAAATAGAAATCTTGCCTCATTAGAAGTAGGTATGTTTATCATGTCATTGACAGCTCTTGCATTAGAAAAAGGATTATCTGTTTCATTTATACAATCTTGGCCTATATGGGATTGGGATGAAGAACAAAATAGATACTTTATAGAAAAGAACAAATATGGTAAACAATGGTCAGAATTGCCATGGGTAAAAGAAGCACCATTACATGTATTACAACTAGGTTATAAAGCAGATTTTGATGACCCTCTAAAAACTAACTCTACAGACCCTAAAGGAGAGAATTGGGAAAACAAGTGTTCTCCAGATGATATAATAGAATTTCACAATGCTTGACATTAGTATTGTATATGATATAATAGTATTATGAAAGAAATGGATCCTAAAGATATAAAGATTAAACCTCGTTGTTTAACATACGAGCCAAAGAGTTATCATAAGCCTGCAGCTTACACAGCAGATGGTTTTATGTTACCTTGTTGTTGGTTAGATGATCCTAAAAACGACCATAGTGTAGAGGAAGTATTTCATTTAAAAGATGAACATCTTGCATTAAAGAATAATGATAAGTTAGAGGACATATATGGTTCTAAAGAATGGGAACACTTCTTTGATTCACTATTAAATAATCCAAGTTGTACACCAAAACAATGTCAATACAAGTGTGGTAATAGAGAAAAGGATAATTATAAAATATGAGCGAACTAACAGACTTTTATATTCGTAATCAACGTTTCTCATCACCTAATATGGATTTATCTCATAGGTGTATATTACGTTGCCCACAATGTTTACGACAAAAGGTAGAAGGTCTACCTAGAATAGCAAGATCATTTGATATTGATCCTAATGAGTTTAGAAAAATACTATCCTACTATGAACATCAAATAACCTTTTGTGGTCAAATATCTGACCCAATCTATCACCCACAATTCTTAACATTTTTAGAAATGATGGATGGTTTAGGTAAAGGTTTAAGAGTTGCAACTAATGGTACTAACACAAAAGGCATGGATGAAAAGTGGTGGGAAAAAGCATATAGTTATGGTCTAGGAGAAAATTGTTGGTACTTTGGTGTAGATGGTTTAGATAAGAAATCAGAATTGTATCGTATCGGTTCTAACTTTGAACAAGTATGGGAAACTATGAAAATGGGTGTTGCCATGGGTCACCCGATAGTTTGGCAATATATAATATTTGGGTATAACGAACATGAGATTGAAAGAGCAAAAGAGATGGCTGAAGAAGAAGGCATAACTTTATTACTAATTAATACTAATAGAGGTTTTGATCCTAGAAGTAGAAATTTAAGAAAGAACGTACAAGAGGCATATGCTAATTTTCCTAAACCAAGTGATAAACACGTAGTAAAGAAAATAAAAAAAGAAACTTATTTTAATGTAACACCAGAGTTAACACATTGGAGAAAAGTAAGACATGGAGAAATTAAATAATGAATATAACATATAATAACATAACAATTCCTTTCTATTCAAACATAGCAGATTTAATGGAAACATCACCTTATAAAGACAGAGCAAAGGCTGATGTAGCATTAGATGAAAATGGTATACCTAAAACAGTAGTTGCTTCATTATCAGGCGGTTGTGACTCTGCGGCCGCATTATATTTAACTGCCAAACATTTCCCTAACATTGACATTTATCCTTTAACATTTAGAGATGTACATGGACCAAAAGATGCTGATGCAGCTGCTGAAATAGTTGAGTTTATAAAGAATAGATTTCCTAAGGCAAAGATACACGAACATACAATTGAAAACTATGATGATAAGGATCCTGTACACTATGTAAAAGCACAAAAATTTATAGACGAAAGACCAGAATACAAAACGTTAAACCTACAACAAATGTCAAAGGCCAATCAAATAGATGATGGTTCGGATGCTTTTATGGCACGTTTAGATAGACCTTTACGTTTAGATGGTATGTCTGCAAATCCACCTATGGAAGTAAGAGTAAAGTTTAGTGACTATGCAATAAAAAAGTTTCCTAATATTAATTTTGATAAAAATAACATTGCTAGAATAAGAGGTGAAGCAAGACGTGATGTTGAAAATGAACCTGAACTAAAATACAATGTATATAAACCTTGGGTTAATTTAAACAAAAGATTTATTGCAAGTATCTATAAAGAAGAAGGTTTAATGAAAGACCTATATCCTATTACACGTAGTTGTGTTGGAGGTCCTAATCAAACTAATAACTTTACTGAATGGTGTTGGCAATGTTTTTGGTGTTACGAAAAAGCTTGGGCATTTGATTTATTACCTAATTAGTATATCCGTAATACTTAAACTCTTTTTCATATTGTTCATTATACTTGTCTTGTATTTCAGCCAAATGTTCACCAAAATAAGTTTCATATTTAATAGTAAAAGGTTTATAAGGTTGAGTCCATTCACCATGTAAAGTACTATTTGGTATATAATATTCCTGAAAGAACATACTCTTTAAACTTTCATCATTACAATCCTCTAACCATAAATTACGTGTATTTAATTTAATACTAGTTTGATCATAATAAGGTATTATAATTTCGTTTAGATAACGAACACTTGTACAATATTGTCCAAAGAAATAAGCATCCCATTTAAACACAGGTTTATACTTTAACACAGTTGATTTTAAAGTGTCTTCAAGGTTAACACCTATATTAGTTTTATTATGCCAATTATGTAGTTTCTCTCTTTCAGTTGAACCTATATCCCCAGCTCTATCTAAACTATCTCTTACTGCTTTATGAAACAACCAACTTATAAAAGCCTTCCACAAATACTTTCTACGTAGTATTACAATTTGATAACCACTATAGAACTCCTGAAACCAATCAAATACACAATGTACATTTGGACGAGAACGTATATGAATTGGTGTCATTAATTGATGAGAATGAACATTCATAAACATATTTAAATTCCATGTATTACGGCAGTACTCTAAAAACTCTATTCGTTTAGAAATAGGTTGCATAGGTTTAGTAGGATTAACATCTAAAAATTCGTTTGTAAAAGATACAGGAGGTAACAAACCATTATGTTTGTATATCTCTCTTATAAAGTGAGCCACATAATGAGAGCCATTACGAGGCATAGAGATTAATATAGGTGTTTTCGTTCTTTCAAGCATATAGTCAATTCCGCACAAGTTAACATTAGAGTATTTATCACAGTAAGCGAAAAATTTTTAGGCGTTTTATATACAATCACAAATGGTATTGGCCACCGCTAAAACAAAGACATATAGTATATAACTAGCAAAACAACCAAAGAGTATCTTTTCCCACCAACTAAACACTAAACGATTCCCCACAGCCACACGAACTCTTACTATTAGGATTCGTTATCTTAAACTCACTATTAAACTCACCCTCTACCCAATCTAACGTAGTCCCTAGTAAGTATAATTCTAACTCTAAACTGGCCACTAATACGTTACCTAATAAACAATCAGTATCTTCCCTTGTATCAGTAGTAGACCACTTATATTCAAAGCCTGCACATCCACCACCCTTAATGTCTAATCTCACATAACGAGTGCCTGCCTTATTTGCTATGTAAGTTAATCGTTGTATTGCGTTATCTGTTAGCTCTAGCATGGTTCCTTTGGGTTTCAACATAACTATGTATAATAGTAATAATCTCTAAAACTCCTTTGATATGGCCATGTTAGGTTGTTCTTTACAGTCTTCGACCGCGGATGCGATTTCTTCTATATTATTAACATTACAAGATACTGATACTTTGACACAGCCACTTAATAGAACAAAAAATAGCACGAGAAAAATTTTCATATAGAAGGCTAAGGTTTTGCCTTTAGTTTGCGACCGTGATATATTCATATGTTACTTACTACTTTTATAGATTAGAAAGGCCAGCCAGTTTTAATAGTGTTTAAGTTAGTCTTCGCCTAATTATGGTCAATAGGAGAACCGTATGTGTGATACTCTCCTTGAGCGCTTCTTGTGGTCGTTGTCTGTGATGATTCTATGATTTTGTTGGCACTAATGGTTAACTGGCCTGTAGCGGCCATAGTAATGTCTTTACCTGCAAATAGATTAATATCACCACCTACTGTATTAGGGCCGTTTTGAGATGTAAAGGCAGATACATTGACGTTACCACCTTCTACTTGTATATTGACATTGGCGTTAGGACCTATCTGTATATCATAGTTATTACCTGTTTGGCCGTCTGCGTTAATAATGACTTTATGACGGCCACCTAAGGTCACATCTGAGTCACCCTTAATGTAGACCTTGTTATTCTTTTCGGTTATCGTATAGGTTGAGTCTTTGTTTATTTCATTTTTTGTTCCTGCGGCCGTGATTTCTGTTTCTGTACCACTATGGTGATATTGTAGAATACGCTCTCGATCTGGTGTATCATCAAATTCTAATAGATGGCCGCTTTCTGTTTCATATACATGATTATAAGGATATTGAGCAGCGTATGTGTTTTCAGGTAGGGACCATACATCACCTTCAGAAGCAGTATCATATACGGCCTGTATAGTGGCCGTGGGTATGTTTGTATAATTTGCGGCACGTAAGGCCTTTCTTGCTTCAAGTGTAAGTGAAGAATCATCTGCGTCATTCCGTGCTAATCTATTCACATCATGTTGGGCAGCCGTACTACCTTCAGTCTGCGCTCTAGGGTATACTCCATTTGGATCTGAGAAACCTAATCCTTCTGCGGCATTAACTGCACCTGATGTAGTAGGTTTGCCTGGCAACGCACCAAGGATTACTGCGTCTTGTTTTGTATCTGCATCTCTAAAGAAACCAATCACCCAAGACCCTTCGACAAGACCAAGAGGAGTTTGACCAATACCAGATACGCCAGATGAAGTAATGGGTAACAATGGATGTGCCCAAGGTAAGTCTGTAGTAGGCAGTTGTTCTCTGTCCTCTGTGTGATAACCTAAACAACGTACTCGAACACGGCCCAATTTAAGTGGGTCTGCTCTATCTTCGACCACACCTGCGAACCAGATGAAACCGTCTTTGCCCATAAAGTCTGTAATCATTTTATTTTTTTCCCATAAGTAGCCGTATTTAAAGCGGTCACCTGCTTATATTTATCCGTATTTAAAAGGATTGCGTAGGCGCCGCGGTGCGTAGCACTAATTAGAGACCTATTGTTAGGAACTCTTATATTCATTGCTTCTTTTGTGATATATTCTTTCATATTGTTCAAATTGTCTTTGGTCCTTTGTAAGTTCTAATATAGTTCGTTCTTACATTGTTTGTAGGTCTATTCTATTGTGACCTCTCGTGTGGCCATACCCTTATATGGAAAATTTTTTCAAACTCGCAATAAACTTTGAGGATGCTCAATGTTTGTATCATTAAAAGAACCCCTTAAAGATATTTGAAACACCCTTGCCAAAACTTGAATTTTTAAATGACACCATTGCTTTAGTTACAAAGTTATTGTTTAATACTCTATCTCTACCCATTGGATTAGATGTTGTAGGCAATTTAAGACCACCAAACACTAACTTGGCCTTTTCTGCGATTTTCTCTACTACTGATTTTCTTGTTAATATGGCACTATTGATATTTGCAAGATATTTGCTTTGTAATACCCTATTGGATGTACTGTTTAGCACGTTATTAACCGCCTTATTAGCGGCATCCTTCACGTTTAAGTCTGTACTACTCAAATCTACACCTAGTGACTTAGCAATGTCTTCTACGGTACTTATCTGTGGTGATGGTATTTTAAGGTCTTTGTGTATATTAAACGGTGTAAGTGACGCA